>Ga0172377_10001376_pt1 | contig 24452 bp, 18 predicted proteins | sample Pumphouse3metaG_FD_119749 | JGI IMG/M metagenome (GOLD analysis project Ga0172377, IMG submission 119749) | Leachate microbial communities from a municipal landfill in Southern Ontario, Canada - Pumphouse #3 metaG | ecosystem: Engineered > Solid waste > Landfill > Unclassified | place: Canada... | reverse complement strand
TCAATAATCACTTCCATTGCTTTATCAATTATCAAGATATCGCTTGAATAGTCAATCATCATAATTGGCATATCAATTAATAGCTCTTTCAGATTTTCATATTCTAAAAGATTTAAACAATGACCAATCCTGAAAACTTCTTAGAACGCCTGAGACACTCATTTCCATAGTCGCAACTGCCTGCATTATCCTCAGTTTAGATTTAACATCTTGATTTTCTTTAATATATTCACTTTCTAGTATTAAAAAATCTATAATTTGATCAAGCTCATCTTCATTAGCCCAAGAGGACCTTATATTTTTATCATAGTCCCAAAAGAAAAGATTATCAGTTTTAAATTTTGAAAATATTAACAAACCCGACTCGGATTGATTTTTAGTAATATCGCCATAATCAATATCTTCTAAATTTTTTAAATTATTTTGATAAGCAAAATCAATAATTCCGCTATTTAAAAACAGCTCGTATATAGCGTTGAAATCTTCTTGATTATCATAATTAACTCCATAAACATGTTGGAGGTCTATTATAATGAATTCTCCTGGTTTTTGCTTTAGAAAATTACTAATTTCTAGTAAAACCTCTTCAACAGGCGATGAAAAGTAATTATGAACTGTATAGTAGCTATTATCTTTTTCGTTATATGATATTCTCATATCAAAATATCTTACTCCAGATTCTAATAGTTCCTTAGGTCCTGTTACTTGAGTTTTTGATTGTCTAATAGAAAAACCTTTAATAAACTTTCCCACCGTACCTTGCATTAACCCATCTGATGAGTTATTGTCAACATCACTCCAAATATCAATATCAGCTGAAAAAGCATCGTGAGCACCAATCATCGCTATATTAACGACCTTTATCTCTTCTTCTAGGTTTTCATTCATCCAATTACTATAGTCAGTATCCGTAGTTTTTGAACTAACGAAAACCCACGGGGCATTTATTATTGACAATAACATGAATACACTCAAAAATAAAAATATAACTGTTTTTAAAATCCTCTTAGTTAATAATTTCATTTTCATCACTCCAAAAATCTTTAATCATTTTTCCCAACTCTTTCATATCATTAATAACACTTAAGTGACTCCAAGACTTAGGATATAGTTTTAAATACTTCCTAGATGTAAATCTATCATCCAAAAGTAAAGCTACTCCTCTATCCGTCTTTGTCCTAATAACTCTACCAACAGCCTGAATAACCTTATTTAATCCAGGGTAAGTATAAGCGTAATCAAAACCATTATTAAATGATAAATCATAATGAGATTTTAAAATATTATTAAATGGCGCAATCGCAGGCAATCCTACTCCTACTATTAAAACTCCACTAAGCAAGTCACCTATTAAATCGATAGACTCACCAAAAATACCACCCATCACAAATAAGAAGACTTGACTCACATCGCTATCTTCAGAAAAAAGATTCATCATGTTTTCTCTTTCTTGAGAAAACATATTTCTTTTTTGGGAGATAAAATTAACGTTTTCTATTTCCTCTAATAAAATTCCTTCTAATTTATTTAAATAAGCATAACTAGGGAAAAATAATATATAATTCCCTTTTTTGCCATTTACAAGCGCTTTTGTAGCTTCAACTATTTTACCTATTGAATTATCTCTATCTTTATACCTTGTAGATACATCATCAATTGCTAATAGTAATAAATTACTTTGTTTAAAATCGGATATCAAAGATATATCCTCTCCTAAATTAGAAGTAATCAAACTTTTATAATAAAACATTGGTGATAATGTCGCACTAAAAAATGTCGCCGCTTCACAATAATTATCAATGGTATCATTAATAAAACTTGAGGCGTTCAAACACTTGATAGATATAATAATATCTTCTTCATACCTTTCAAGAACATAGACAAACTCATCATTAAAAAAATCATAAATCTTTAAAAATCTCACTACCTCAAAATAAAAATCTTGTAATTCTTGACGCTCAAATTTAATCTTCTCATCCGAAAATATTTTATCTAACTTTACAGATAATTTTCTAAGAAATAACAATAAAGTCGGATTTACTTCTGCTTGTCTTACAAAGTCTACTTCTAAAAGCGAAACTCTAGCAGCTGAAAAAACTTCAAGTATTTGATTAATCTCATAACTTGGATCGGGTTTTAAATATCTAGATACTTCTAAAGCTTTACTAAACAGACTTTCATTTAAACTAGACGAGTACATATTTCTTGATCTATCAACCAAATTATGAGATTCATCGCATAAAAGGATAGGGCTATATCTATTGTCCTCAAAATATCTTATTAAATGAGCTATAGGATCAAATACGTAATTATAATCACAGACAATAAGATCGGCATAATTCGATAAATCTAAACTTAATTCAAACGGACAAACAGTATGCTTTTTTGCATATTTTTTAATTACTTCTTTAGTAAGTAAACTTTCATTACTATAAACATCGTCTATTGTTTTAAATACTCTACTATAGTATCCATTAGCGTATTTACAAACTTCCGGATCACAATCTCTTTTTTCTAAAAAACACATTGAATCCTTCGCAGTGATCTCAATGCTTTTAGCTACTAATCCTTTTTCCTCAAGTAACTTAATTGTATCTATAACAACTTTTTTCCCATCATTCTTAGCTGTGTTATAAAATATTTTTTGTCTAGGCTTATTAATAGCTTTTAATCCAGCAAATAAAGAAGCTATAGTCTTTCCAATACCTGTTGGAGCTTCTAAGTATAGTTTCCCTTTATTTAAGATATTACGATATATATAAGCCATCATCTCACGTTGATTCAAACGATACTCAGAAAACGGAAACTCTAAACCGATAATAGACTTCTGTCTATAGTTTTCGTGTTCTACTATTTTTCCTTGCCAATCCAAGTATTTATTAATAGTTTTTTCATAGAAAGTTTCTAATTGCTTCTTTGTGTAACTCTTTTCAAATCTTTTTGTCTTTAAGTCATCTACATGGATGTATGTTAATACTACATTGATTTTTTTGAGATTATTGGTAACTAAATAAATATATGCATAAACTTTAGCTTGAGCACTATGACTTGGTGTAGTATCAATTTCAAGTTGATCTAAATCTAAATGAGTTGACTTTATTTCTTCAATAAATATCTGGCCATTTTCAAAAAGAACCCCATCAATGCGGCCAGATATTTCTAAAACTAGGTCTTCTGTTTCATAAAGTATTTGACAAACAACTTCTTTTTTATCATTCTCTTTATATTGATTTTGCCAATACTTGTGTATTTCTGTTCCTTCTTGAGCTCTAGTCATTAAGTTTTTAGCGCTGGAAATATTCCCAGAGCCATAGATTAATTCAACAATTTCTTTAACGCTTACGCTAATTTCTCTCAAAATATCACCTACAAAACAATTATACAATAAATAGAGAAAAAAAAGTAAAAAAAACCAAGCTTTAACTTGGTTTTTACAACTTAACTCTAAACGGTAATAAAGGAAGTCCATTAGACGAAAATATATCACAAGTAGGATATTTCTTCATCGCATAACGAATCTCTTTTACATCCTTGTCTAAATTAATTTCTATTATATTATTAGCTATTGATACCGATTTTAATGACTTAAAATCTACGCCATTTTCGGTATAGCTAAACCCTAGATGTTGTCCGGACCTTGAAACTAAGTTCAGATAATTATCTTTAATAAGTATCGTAACTTTATTTGGATATACTGTATGAGAAAAAAAGCTTGGCGAAATATTATTTTTCCCTATTCGATAAAGTTTCTCTAAAACTGTATCAGCCAGTCTTTTTGCTAGTAAATGCTTATCTTTAGGAAAAATGTCATTTTCACTTCCAATATCAATCGCTGAAACTAAATAAACACTATCTTTAACTGAAGCTACTTTTGCTTGAGCTATTCTAATCATACTTACACTAAAATCATCTGCATCAGGATGATTATATCCTGCTATTTGGATAACAAAAAACGGAAGTGTTAAACAATTAAAATCTAATCTTAAACATTTTATAATTAACTTTAAACAATTCTCAAAGACATTATAGTATGGATAATCATTTTCGCCTTGATAGATTATTACAGATTTTATTTGGTGCGGAATAATTTTTTCTTTCATCACACTATAAAGTGGAATCCGATCACTAGAAGAATATTTATCTGTAATTTGTTTAATTTCTTTGTTAGACCTTATATCAGAAATATTCATCCAAGAGAATATTCTTGAGTTTGGACTAGTACAATTAATTATACCTATTGCACTTTGACTAATATTATGAATGTTTTTAGCGAACAAATAAGCTACTGCACTAAAACTAGTATAATTTGTTTTATCAGCTATTTTCCAACTATATGAAGAAGCATCACAAGAGAAAAACCGTAAATCTAACATATCATACTCTTGATTATAGAATCCTTCTTCTAAAGGCATTGAAACATTCATCCCACCAATAAATAAATACACATCGCCTATTTGGCAGTTATAAATGGTTTGTTCTTGCTTTTTGCTTTTGATTGTAAAAGAAAAAGAAGACTTTCTTTCTTCTATAGCTGGGAGTTCGACTAGAAAGCTTTCATCTTTTGTCTTAATATTAAATTGTTGACCTAAAAAATCTATTTGAATTTCAATGTTCTTTTTGCATTTACCAAAAATTTTGATTGGTAATCCCGCTTGAAAAACTATGTTATCACTAAAAATATCTGCTAATTCAAAGTTGCTCTTCATGCAATAAATTCCCCTTTGTATTGAGTCAAAACTAAATAGTATTATATCAAATAAAACAGCCAGATAAAAGGATTTATTGACTGTTTTATTTATAAGAAACTACTTTAAAATCTAGTTTATTTTTATAAAAATTTAGTGATACACTTTTCTCTTATATTTATTTCCAATTTTTTGTAAATGATATTCAGAAGAAAAATCTATAGCATCTCTAATTGATTCATAAATATCTCTAGTTTTAAACCCTAACTCATTTTTAGCTTTTTGGTTGGAAAAATTACAATTTGAGTTAAGAACAGAAACTGAATAGTGAGTAAATAAAGGTCTTTTTCTCAAGATTAAAAAGATGAATTCTGCTATATAACTAACTGATTTAATGAACCAATAAGCTAATTTTGTTTTAATCTTTTTTCTTCCTGTGTATTCAGCAATGAAATCTAGTAATTCTTTAATTTTTATCTCACTACCAGATAATATATACCCTTCTTTATTTTTTCCAAATAAAGCAGCGTTAATAATTCCTTTAGAAACATCTCTTACATCTACAAAATTATATCCTCCTTTTAAATAAGCCGTCAGTCTCCCTAATAAATAATCAGTAAAAACCTGACCAAAGTTTGATAATTTATAATCATAAGGTCCAACTATACCTGAAGGATAAACTACGATAGTTTCTAAAGTATCTGAATTTTGATTTAAAACTAGATTCGTCGCAATTGCTTTACTTTTCGCGTAATGACCTTTTACTTTTTTTGGATCAACACTTATAGGTTCATAAATAACTTTGTGGTTCTTAGCTTCTTCTATGGCATGTACACTTGAAGTGTAAATAAGTCTTTTTACATTATTTAATTGACATGCTTTTATGATGTTTTTTGTTCCTTCAACATTAGTGGTATATAGTTGTTTCTTTTTCCCCATTCTAATTTCTACGATACCTGCCAAATGAAATACCATATCCATATCTTTGGTAGCTTCAATCACTTTAATTTCATCAATAATGTTGCCTCTGATAATTTTAGCATATGGTTCAATTATTGAAGTATCGTCACTCTCTAAAACGAAAGCAGACACATCAAAATTTTGTTCATATAAGTCTTTCACTAAAACATTTCCAATATGTCCAGTAGCACCGGTAACTAATACTCTCATAAAGAATCCTCCTCATCTTCATTATATTAGAAGTCTAATGAAGATTAAAGAGTTTATAATCATTATGAAGAAATCTTCAAAACAATCTCACAATTAAAACACAAAAGGCTATATTTAGGTTAAATATAGCCCTTTTTTTAATTCCAAACAAAATTACTGCCATCGTATATTCCGTCACTAGGTATTTCTACATCATTTGTTTGAGCAATTTTTAGATTCCAGTTATATGTTGTAACTGCAGAATCAAATATTACTAAGAGAAAATACTGATCTCCTTCGGATAAATCAAAAACGAAAGTTCCGTTTGAATACGTTCCTTCTATCCACTTGCCCTCTACACTTTCTTTCCAAGTCCAAGCAACAATTTTTGTATTTTCAGTTAAGAAATCTGTATTAATATCATTAACTGTCACAGAGGTTACCACTACGTTACTCTTAATATATCTATATTCTTTTTCTATCTTGAAATCGTTATACCAAAGTTCAAAATATAAACTAACTATCGCATTTGCTTGAGGATGACTTAGTTCAATTTCGATATTACCTTCAAAAGCAATTTTTTCTCCATTATTCAAAGAATAATATGCTTTAGTAGTGTTGTGACTAAATGCAGATATAATCATCGTATCTTTGAAAGATCCTCTCAAACCATCGTCAGAAACATAGATTGCTGGTTTCGGTTCATATGGATTATTATAAATTATAGCTATACCACTATCGGAAACTTTTCCAGATAGTTTAGAGTTTTTAACTGTAAAAAAGCTCTTTGATATTTGATCAAAATAGTTGCCGTCTGGAGTATTATTGACTTGAATATCATCTACTTCTTCAGCTCCCTCGACATTGATTATAACTATTCCGTGCTTATTTGAGTTGTATCTTTCATTAACTAAAAATCCGTCTTCATGATATAAATATTCATCAGCTCCAATGAAATAGTTATGAAATCTATTGGCTTCGGCAATCTCTAGAGATTGCCATAAATAAGAACCAATTGACCCAATAAAAGTATTCTCTTTAGGTCTAGCAAAATATAAACTTGTGGAATCTTTTCTTGACGCACTGAAAACATATGCTTTAGTAATGTAAGAATCTGGGGTGTTCTTAGTAGAGCCACCACTATTTGCATAAGTATCATGAGATTCAGCCCATAAAACAGCTTTTTCTGCGTTTACGCCTTCAGGATAATCCGCATTTAAAAGCGATGTTAAATTTTTAGAAATTATACCATTTCTTATAGAATCAGACATATCGCTAGCTGTTATAGACATATATTCAATGTAATCGGTAAACTCTCTATTACTCCCTGGAGTATGTAAAATTTCTCCGTAAAAATACAGTTTATCTTTACCAAGACTTTCAGCGTATTCATTAACCCCGTTAATTATATATGGCCAGAAATCACTAGCTACGCCTCCATCTTCTTCAGTTTCAATGTGTTTAGCGGCATCAAACCTGAAACCAGAAACACCTACATCTACATATTCTTTTAACAAGGACAAAACCCTGTCTTGAACGTGCTGATTCTCTGTTTGTAAATCTGGTAATCCGCCTAAGGAGCCTCTTACTATCGCAGAAATACTTGAATCTGAAACAAAACCATTATCTTGACGAATTAAGTTTTGTTGGTATATTAAGGGTTCGTATATCTCTACATTAGGATCTAAAATATTATTATCGCCAGCTAGATGGTTTAATACAACATCAACAATAATTTTTATTCCGTAACCATTTGCACTATTAACTAAAGAGATTAAATCTTCTTTAGTGCCTAAACTATGATTTTCTGTGGCGATACTAAAACCTAATGGTTGATATAGTTTCCACCAATGATCTCCCCAAATACCAACTCCATAATAGTCTTTTTGCGGTTGCATTGGCGATATTTGAACAGTAGAAAAGCCCGCAATAGCAATTTCTTCTAGACGATTTTCGATAGTTTCCATAGACCAATTCCAAGCATGTAAAATTGTCCCATCTTGAACATTATCTGCCAAATATTCACTTTCGACATTGACTTCTTGAGCAAGTAATTTGTCCGTTGTTATGATTGTGGTTTGATTTAGACACCCTGCCAAAAGTAAAGCTAAAATCATAACAAATAATATGTTTGTAATTTTCTTCATTCTTATCACTCCATTTTATTATCTATATTTTATCATAATAATAAAGGATATATTCTTAATTTGAATTTTAAAAAAACTGCCAGATAATCTGGCAGTTAATTAAATTGTTTGATATTCTAAACCAAAAGCTTGGCATACTCCAACACAAGTACATTTTCCATCATACGTGTTGACACCATATTTTAATGGTTTTGATAATCTAATCGCTTCATCCAAACCATTGTCAGCTATCATTAAACCATATCTTAAAGTTGAATTATTTAAAGCTATTGTAGAAGTTTGAGGCACAGCTCCTGGCATATTAGCTACACAATAGTGAACAATACCATCCACAACAAAGGTTGGTTTATCATGATATGTCGCTTTAGACACTTCAGTAGATCCACCTTGATCAATAGCTATATCTACTATAACACTTCCAGGTTTCATGTTTTTATAATATTCTCTCTTAATAAGTTTAGGTGCTTTCGCTCCTGGGAGTAAAACTCCACTTACTACTAAATCTGCATTTTTGCAAGCTTCTTCGATATTATGAGAATTACTATATAAAGTTGTAATTCTGTTTCCGTAAATATCATCTAAATATGTTAATTTATTAATATTAATATCTAATACTGTAACATTAGCTCCAAGACCTACAGCCATTTTTAAGGCGCTTTCTCCAACAACTCCAGCTCCTACGATAGCGACATTAGCTCTTCTTGTTCCTGGAACACCAGAAATTAGAACTCCAGAGCCGCCCATAGTTTTTTCTAGATGTTTAGCTCCTTCAATAACTCCTAAACGTCCAGCAACTGCACTCATAGGTTTTAAGCATGGTAGCGATCCGTCTTCTAAAATAATAGTTTCATAAGCTACTGCTTTTACTTTTTTAGCTAATAAAGCTTCTGTTAAAGCTTGGTCAGCTGCTAAATGTAAATAAGTATAAAGAATTAAACCTTCGCGAAAATATTGGTACTCATCTTGAAGCGGTTCTTTAACTTTTACAATCATTTCTGATTTTTCCCATACTTGTTTTGCATTAGGCAAAATTTCCGCTCCAACTTTTACATAATCTTCATCTGGAAAACCAGAGTTTAAACCAGCGTTAGTTTCAATATAAACCTTATGTCCATGTCTAACATATTCGTTAACACTGCTTGGAGTTAAACCAACGCAAAATTCAAGTTTTTTAATCTCTTTGACACATCCTATAATCATTGTTTTCACCTCACTAAATATATTTTAACATAAGGGAAAGCGTTTTCATAAACTTTTTTTTATTTTTTTGCATTTATTTTTCCTCTTGTATAATAAGTGAAAAAAAGGCGAATTAACGCCTTTTTCAATCTATTTACAAGCTATATGATAAATGTTTTCAGCATCTTCCATGGTAAGACTCTTAAAATTTCCAATTCTTTCCCCGACATTGATTCTTAGTTTTTCAACTAACTTAGGAATATCCTCTTCTTTAGCTTCAATATCTTTAAAACTAGTTGGCATACCAATTTCCTTAAAGAAATCTTGTAAAGCTTTAATTCCCGCTTGCGCAACTTTCAAAGGTTTTCTTTTATTATCTTTAATTTCAAACACCTTTATAGCGAAACGGCGATACCTTTGAATATCTTCCATTATTGTATACTGCATGTAAGCAGGGAACATTACTGCTAAACCTGCACCATGAGTTACATCATATAAAGCGGATAACTCATGTTCTAATCTATGTGTTGCCCAATCACTAATTCTCCCAACTCCTAAAAAGCCGTTATGAGCTATTGTACTTGCCCAGCATATTGTGGCTCTAGCTTCATAATTAGTAGGCTCTTTCATCACTACTCTAGCTGCTTCAATAATTGAGACAAGTGTCGATTCAGACAACCTATCCACTAAAATCACATTCTTTGATTTAGTTAAATATCTTTCGAGTATATGACTCATCATATCAACAATTCCAGCGGCTGTTTGATACGCTGGTAAAGTATAAGTTAACTCAGGATTAATTATCGCAAAAGTAGGTCGATAAAATTCTGTATTTAATCCCCTCTTTAACATTCCATCAGTTTTTGTGATAACAGATGAATTTGAACCTTCGCTACCTGCAGCTGGTATAGTGAGAATAACTCCTACTTTTAAGGCATCTTTTATTTCGGCTTTACGATCATAAAAATCCCAAAAATCTCCATCATACTTAGCCCCTGCAGCTATGGCTTTTGCGGAATCTATCGAAGACCCCCCGCCTACAGCCAAAATAAAATCAATATTTTCTTTTTTGCAAAGTTCAATACCCTCATAAACTAAAGTGTCTCTAGGATTAGGGACTACCCCTCCTAGTTCGATATATTGAATATTAACGGCTTCAATAGCTTCTACAACTCTATCAAAAAGTCCAGATCTTTTTATTGATCCAGTTCCATAATGTATTAATATCTTTTTTGCATTATAAGATTTTAAAACCTCGCCTATTTGTGATTCTGTATTTTTACCAAAGATAAACTTTGTGGGACTATTAAAGATAAAATTTTCCATAAAAACCACCTCTTTTAATTAATTATATCATAAAAGGCAAAAACACAAAAACAAAAACAATATCATTAAAATTATATATAGTGAATATTTAATTTGTAGTTTTTAACTCTCATGTTATAATATTACCTAAGGGAGGCTTTTAACATGAAGGATCTCGAATGGATTAAAACAGGTTTTATAGCACACAGAGGGTTTCACTCTTTAGATAAGTCTATACCAGAAAATTCTTTATTAGCATTTAAAAAAGCGATTGATTATGGCTATGCTATCGAACTAGACATTCATGTCTTAAAGGATGGTAATGTTGTTGTTTTTCATGACGATAACTTAAAGAGGGTATGCAAAAAAGATCTCGAGCTTGCGGACAGTACCTATGATGAAATCAAACATTTACATTTATTAAACACCAACGAAACTATTCCTTTATTAACAGATGTGTTAAGTTTAGTTGACGGTAAAGTACCACTAATGATTGAACTTAAACCAAATAACAATATCTATAAATTATGCGAAGCCTTTATGGTAATTATAAAAGGATATGAGGGAAAATATGCTGTTCAGTCCTTCAATCCGAATATTGTGAATTGGTTTAGAAAAAACGCTCCAGAAATACCTAGAGGGCAATTAGCTGAATATTTCCTTGATAATAATGATATGAGTAAGTTTCGAAAATTCATCCTTAAAAGAATGATTTTAAATCATATCTCAAAACCAGATTTTGTAAACTACGGGTTAAAGGATATGCCTAATAAAATATTAGACAAAGCCAAGAAAAACGGTTTAGTTGTCATTGGTTATACCGCTAGAAATATACTGGAATTCCAAATGGTAAAGAAGTATTATCATAATTCTGTGTTTGAGTTTTTTAGACCAGAAGAAAAAAAATAACGCCTTATTTCTTAATTTTAGAAACAAGGCGTTTTTTATTTTTAATCCATATCTACATCAAAATTTTCTAGTAAAGATTCTTTTTTTATCGCTTTTGAATCTCCATGTTTAACAAAGAACATAGTGATGAAAGACATTAAAACAAAGAAAGCTGAATATGGGAATAAAATTCTTCTACCAAATTCATCCATTAATATACCAGATAGAATTGGTGTTAAAATCTGAGCTGTCATTGAGAAAGTATAATAGAAACCTGTATATTTCCCAACATTAGGTCCTTTTGCCAATTCAACTACCATCGGATATGAATTAACGTTAATCATAGCCCATGCAATACCAGTCATACCAAAGATTACATACATTATAGCAGCTGAATCTGGTGTTAAGAAATAGATAGAACCAAAACATGTAGCTAATAATAATATACCTAAAAGAATGGTTTTTCTTCTACCAATCTTAGTTGAAAGAATACCTATTGGAATAAAAGCGATTAAAGCGGTTCCGTGTCCTACCATTGGTGGTAAAGAAAATCCTAGTTCTAGTACCTTAGGCGCGTAATCTGAAAGTTTTGTCATTACGGCATTATACCCAAAGAACCATAAAAATACAGAGAATAATATTAGGAATAAAGAAATCTTCTTACCTCTAGAAATTTCTTCTTGATTTTCTAAAGGAATCTCTTCTTCTTGTTCATCTTTTAATCCATATTTTAAGTCTTCTTCTTCCTTTTCTTTAACTAATTTTGGCTCTTTAACTTTCCATAAGAATAGGCCTAATATAACTAGCATTAATACCCCTACCGCAATAAAGGCCGGTCCATAGTTAATGTAAGACAGTTTATCTAATCCAAAAGCAAACAGTAAAATATAAGCTAGAATCGCTCCAAACGATCCCATCAAATTAATAACTGCGTTACCTTTTGAACGAAGTGGTTTTATTGTTACATCTGGCATCAAAGCTACCGCAGGAGATCTAAAAGTAGCCATCGCGACTAAAGCTACAAATAATATCGCGATAAAAATAATGAAATTTGCCGGAGACTTAACCGTAACTAACCAAGTTTTTTGATTTAGATGCATATAGAAATAATCTTTTAAATCAGTATTATCTTTAGAAGTTACTTCATTATCATCGCCTTCTTCTTTATCTTCAACATACTTAAGAATTTCTGAAATTCCTTCTCGATTATCTGCAGGATATTCAATATGATTTTTATCAGTAACATCACCCTCATCATCTCCATCAATTACCTTAAGATAAAAATCATTATATTCCTTATCTGTAATAACTCCATCTTCTTTTAAGTCAGTCCATTGTTGAATAATATTATCTCTAATAACAACCCATTCATCATACGTTAAATCTTTGTCATGAATATCATTATAATCATTAATAATACCTGGGGCTTCAGTCTCAATTTTTGTTTGTTGGTAATTATCACTAAATGTTAGACCCATAAAAGCAAAAGCAGCTATAATAGTCCCAACAATAATGAAAGGTGTTCTTTTACCAATCTTGGAATTATGTTTATCAGAAATACTTCCAAAAACTGGAATTAAAATTAAAGCTAAAACATTATCTAGTGCCATTACAGCACCCGACCAAGTTTGATTTAACCCAAACTTATCAATCAATATCTTACTGATAATTGAATCATAAGTTGTGTTAAATAAAGATATTAGAAAAAAAGCAAGTCCCACAAAAAATACTTTTTTGTAGTTTAATTTCATAAAAATCACCTCACGCATTAATAAACTTTATAAATATTATATCATGATATTATAACAAGTTAAGTTGCTTTTAAAAATTATAATTAAAAAAGTTCTCGAGTGTATTCGAGAACTTAATTTTTAATATAATCTACTTGCTATATATCTTAAAGCTAACTCATTATACTTATTAGGTTTAAGCTCTAAAGTAGTTTCAATGTTAAATCCAGATATGACTCTAAACTTAAGCACTTTCTTTGTATGAAAGAGCATAAAGGCTCCAACCAAGAACACTATTCCGGCTCCAACATAATTTAAATATTTTGAATAAGGATATTCCGGTATCACAATTTTTCCAGCATATAATACATAAACAAGAGCTAGTGAAAATAAAAGAACTAAAAACCCTAGTATTCTAACTACAAAATGAAACTTAGTATATTCAATATAATATTCTAAATTAGTTATGCTTTTGATATCAACTTCACTCATGCCTTTTACTTTTGATTTTTTCTTTTTGCTGATGATACGTTCACCTTGTCGAAACATAATTAATCGTTTTGAAGTGAGAATTAATTGACAAAAGGAATTATATCCTCGTAATTTAGGAAACTCTTTATAAATTGATTCTCCTGAATCTATCAAAATATTTTTTTTGATGTTTCTTTTCATAATCTCACCGCCAACCTTATTTCTAATTTTACTTTAAATATCGCTGTTTTTCAAGAAGACTTACCATTTTAAAGACTTTTATTTACAACTTTAGTCATTTCAGCAAATAACATCGGCACGAAACCAAGAGCCATAGAGATCAATAGTTCTGGTATAGTTAAATATTCTAAACTGAATATTTTAGCAGTAAACGGAATGTAAATTAACGCTAACACCAATCCTACTGATATAAATACTGAGTAATTTAAGAATTTGTTGCTTAAAGGATTGTATTGAAATAAGAACTTTGTTTCTGATCTAGCAGAGAAAGCTCTGAATAATTCTCCAAAAACAACAGTTAAGAAAGCCATAGTAATAGCTTGTTCTACAGTTGCTCCTGCTAAAACTTTTAAACCTAAGTAAAATGCTGTTAATCCAGCAAACATTAATCCAGACCCTTGAATAATTACCTTTATCAAGGTTTCTTTATTAAGAAGCTTTTCTTTTGTATCACGAGGCTTTTGGTCCATAATATTAGGTTCTGCTTTTTCCATACCTAAGGCAAAAGCTGGGAATGAGTCAGTCATTAAATTAATCCATAATAAATGAATCGCCCCTAACGGTAATAAACTTTCTCCATTAGGTCCAACAAATAAGAAGCTAAATACCATTGACATCAAAATCAATAGAATCTCACCAATATTACATGACACTAAAAATACTGTAAATTTTCTAATATTACTATATATAGTTCTTCCTTCTTCAACAGCGGATACGATTGAGGTAAAATTATCATCTGTTAAAATCATGTTAGAAGCTTCTTTTGAAACTTCAGTACCGGTAATACCCATAGCTACTCCGATTTCTGCTTGTTTCAATGCAGGAGAATCATTTACTCCATCTCCAGTCATAGCGACTACTTCACCGTTTTTTTGTAAAACTTCTACAATCTTAATTTTATCTGAAGGAGTACTTCTTGCGAAAACATCACATTTAAGAATTGCTTCTTCGAATTCTTTATCAGTCATATTTTTTGTTTCTTCTCCCGATAAAGCTATACCACCTTCTTGCAATATATTAAGTTCCCCTGCGATTGCTTTAGCTGTAGTTAAGTGATCACCTGTAATCATCATAACTCTAATACCAGCTTTATGACATTTTGCAATCGCATCTTTAGCTTCTTCTCTAGGCGGATCAATCATAGCCACCATACCTACAAAGATTAAATCATTTTCTAAATCCATTGCTTTTGGAGTATCTGTTTGTCTATAAGCAAAACCTAATACTCTATATGCTTGTTTAGAATAGACTTCGTTTTGATTTAAAATCATTTTTATGTCTAAATCGTTAATTTCTCTTACTTCACCATTAATAGATACACGATTACATTTCTTTATTAGTTGGTCTGTAGCCCCTTTTGTTAAAACGTAATAGTTATCATCTATTTTATTGATTGAAGACATCATTTTTCTTGTAGAGTCAAAAGTATACTCATTTAATTGAGGATACTTTTCTTCAGGATTATTTACTTCGTAACCGCCTTTAGCTGATAAAACTAGTAAAGCCCCTTCAGTTGGATCACCTAAAATTTTATTCTCACTCTCAATTTTTGAGTCATTACAAAGTAAAGAAATTTGCAAGATTTTCTCTAAGTTATGAGTAGGTTTAGTTTCTTTTCCAGAAACTAATAATTTCCCTTTTGTTTCATATCCGCTACCAGTTACTTCATATTCTTGATCTAAATCAAAAACTCTTCTAACTGTCATTTGGTTTTGTGTTAAGGTTCCAGTTTTATCTGAACAAATAACTGTAGCCTGACCTAAGGTTTCAACTGTAGATAAATTTTTAATAATCGCATTTCTTTTTACCATTCTCTGCATTCCTAAGGCTAAAACCACCGTGATTACTGCAGTTAAACCTTCAGGTATAGCCGCTACAGCTAGTGCCACTGATGTTAAGAATAAATCTAACTCAAACTCGAAATGGTTTTGAACAAAACCTAGCGCAAATACAAACACAGAGATGATGATAATTATAATACCTAATACTTTTGCGAATTCATCAATTGTTTTTTGTAAAGGTGTTTTTCCTTCTTCTACTGCATCAAGCATCGTTGCTATTTTTCCAATTTCAGTTTCCATACCTATATTTGTAACAATCCCTTTACCTTTTCCATAGGTAACAAGCGTTGACATATATACTGAATTTTCACGTTCCGCTAAAACTGTTTCTTCTCCTAAGTCGATTTCCGCATCTTTACTAACAGGAGTAGACTCTCCAGTAAGAGAAGATTCATCAGTTTTCAAATTTGTAGATTCTAATAATCTAATATCCGCAGCTACATAATCTCCAGTTTCAAGTAAAACTATATCTCCAACTGTTAATTGCTCAGATGAAACTTCAATTGTTTTACCATCACGAATGACTTTTGCGCTTGGAGAACTCATTTTCTTTAAAGCAGCTAAAGCATTATTTGCTTTTTGCTCTTGATTAACTCCCAAAATTGCATTCAAAATTACTATTGCTAGGATAATTAAACCATCAACTAAGCCTTCACCTTCAATAATACCAACAATTATTGAAACAGCTGCCGCAATAATTAAAATGATGACTAAAAAATCTTTAAACTGATCCATAAACATCATGAATAGTGTTTTTTTCTTAGTCTCTCTCAGTTGGTTAAAACCATATTTTTCTTGACGTGAGATTACTTCTGATTCGCTTAACCCTTTTTTCGGATTAACATTTAGTTCCTCTAAAATCTCTGATTTCTTCTTGCTAAAATAATCCATATTCTCCCTCTCTTCTGTCTTTAAAAAAAGACCTATGCAGATATTATCATCATGCATAAGTCTTGCTGTTTAAAATTAAACCAGGTCACTAAAAAACCATGTTTGTTGATTTAATCACGCGAGCGTCAGCTACTCCCCTATGATAATAATAATATACCTTAAACAATAGTTATTGTCAAATTGTTTTTAAACTCTTGAAGTTCTATTTTTTAATAATAATCTTTCTTGTTCTACTTATAAGAAACTCAAATAGTAAGGCAAAAAATATCAATAGAATGGTCCATGCAAAAACTTCTGAATACTCAATATTGATTTTTGCAAGATATAGATTGTTACCAATGGAATTTTGCGTTTGCCCTAAATATTCAGCCATAACAATAACTTTAATTCCTAATCCTAATGACTGTAAAATGCTTGTTTCAATATTGTTTCTTATTAAGGGAATATAGCAGTGAATTATTCTACTGAATAAACGATTGTCTTCCAATCTATATACATCAACAAGTTCTTGATCTATCGATTTTATCCCACCATAAACACCTTGATAAATCAAAGGAAACAACATTAAGAAAGTAATGAAATAAGGAGTTAACTCAAAGCCTAATACTATTAATACTATAACAGTAATAGAAATTACCGGTATAGTTCTTAATACTGTAACCATAGGGTTCATAAAGATTGCGGCTTTTTCATTCACGCCTGCTAGGACGCCTAAAATAAACCCAAGGAAAAATGCTATTACTAAGGATATTATCAGTCTAAATATAGTTGAAAAAATTGCAAATAACGATTTTGAATCAGTAATTATTTTTAGTAATGATTTCAATACTTCCAGAGGATTTGGCAACAATAAAGAATTGTCGACTATTATATCGAGCAAAATCCATACTAAAAATAATGTAAAAATGGATAAAACCGTTAAATTAATTTTTCTCATTTGTCAACCTTACCTACTATTTAGTAGTAAAAATCATCATCCGGATAATTATTCCCTATAAGTACAGGATTCATTTCCAATATAATTCCAAAATATTTCAACAAGTCTTCCTTTACCTCTGAAGCAGGCATGAAATCAATATGACTATTAGGAATTGCTGATATCAAAACACTTTCTGGAAAACCTAATTCTAATTCAACTGCTAATTTTGAAGAATCTTCAACATTTGAATTAACTTTTTCTATAGAGTTTTCTAAATCTTCTAGAAATTGATTGATTTCCTTATCGCTCAAACTTGTTTTAGCAAATACTCCTGCTTGTGGATAAGAATTCTTACCCGTTATTTTTTTATACTCTTCTTGAAGATCAATTGTTTTAATATTACTTACCTTTGTCTTTAATACAGATAATGCTGGCTCAGCACTTAGAATAATGGTATTACTATCTTTTATTAAAAGAGCATTAGCCATTTCTAAAGAATCAACATAGGTAATATTTACATTAATTTGATTCTCTTTCAACACATATTGAAGAACTATGTCTGATGTAGCATTTTTTCCAAAACATACTATATCTTTATTATTTAGATTATTTAAGTTGAAATCCTCTAAAGTAGATGTAACTATGAAGTAGTTTCCAAATGTAATAGCCGCTATAAACTTGTAATCACTTCCGCCATTATACATCTTAGCGCCAAGGTTTGTTGGAGCGAAGATATAATCGTGACTTCCAGATCCAAAAGCAGATACTAATCCATCTGGTCCGTTCACTATATCAACGTCATAGTCATCGGTGTTTTGCATATATATTTGAGCTAGTGTCGGAGCCCCTTGTGGTGTGATAATAGTTACTTGTTCTTTACTATTACAAGCAGATAAAGATACAGTTAATAATAAAAAAATAATAATTACAAATTTTTTCATACGCTCTCCTTAGTTGTCGCAAAAATGTAAATTTTATGAATAAATGTAAGATAAAAATTTACCAAAATAATTATAACATCAAAGCTGGTTATTTCCAATAAAGATTAAATTGAAAAAAAAGAAATCTAAAAGATAGATTTCCTTCATTATTATTTAAAGTTTTTTTTCTTATTAAGGATGTTTATAACAATTCCAAATCCTATTCCAAAGACAAGAACTCCTAAGAAGATAAAATAAAACGCATCACTTTCAAAGAAACTTTGTTCTAGATTAGGTTCATATTCCGTAAATTGATTTCCCTCTTCTAACTGAACATTAACTAACTCTTTTCCATCTTCATAAGTGCCATTATCTGTGAAATAAAAGTCTATTTTACCTGTACTTGTTGTAGTTTTAAGTCTAAAGAAGTAAGTATTAGTGTCTTTATCAAAGAATAAAGTGTTCTCATCGCGGGAGTTTTTATTTAAAAAAGTGCCATTCTTATCATAATAATTATAAATTAATTCAAATGGTCCGCCATCTACATAATCTCTAGATATTGAAAATGTATACATCGTATCGCTTTTAACCATGAAAGGTTTTTTCGTATATATATAACCATCTTTTTCATAAATATTCGAACTATTAATATAATTCTTGCCTTCAGGTAACTTAGCAGAGCCACCGGCGTCAGCGAATATTCCAATCGTAAAAAGTATTGTTAACAATAGTAAAGGTATTATAATCAGTTTCTTCATTTTCTTCCTCGCTTCAATATTTTTCAAGTAAATTTATAATACCTTAACTATTGTAAATTGTCAATTATTTATCGAAGTTGTTTTGTTCAATATCTTTATGATATTTTTCGTCTTTTCATTAACTTTATTAAAAAATAACCTCCGCTTCCTAGAGCTATTGTCGAAACGGTTCCAATTCCATATAAAAGATATGGTTTATTAAGTTGAGTATTATCGTTATTTACTTCTTGTCCGGGACGGATATAGTCATATGAACGATCAATTACTTTGATTCTAAACTCTTTTGTAGTGACTTTTCCATATCCGTCTTCCAAATCAAGATACATATGATAATTTCCAGGAATGTTTGAGTGTTTAGAATAAGAATCAAATTTTATTTTAACAAAGTAATCTTTACTTCCATCAATTTCAGCTGTTTTAACTAATAAATCAACGAAATCAGGGAGCTCTAATACTGTATCTGTATAAACTTGTATTATCGAACTATCAAAATATACTACCGGCCCAATACTATCTATCACATTTATGGTAATTATTTTTGTAGTCTTATTATTAGAACTGTCTGTAACAGAAAATTCCATTTGATAGTTTCCTATTTTATCTTTATTGTTTTCATAATTGTTCGATTCCAGAACTATATTCGTTGTGGATAAATCATCATAATTATCACTAACTGAAAGTAGGGATTTTATGTAATCAGTTGTTATCACTTGATCATAACCAATATCAAAACTGTCTGTACCAGTAATTATTGGTTTTTCTTCGTCCACAACTTCAACTTCTTGTATATAAGTTGCCTCATTTCCACTAGAATCAACCGCTTTGAACTCAATTTCATACTTACCAACAAAATTACAGTTTTCAGTATATCCATCGCTAACAACAGATATATTATCAGAAGTTAAAGTTCCATCATAATTATCACTAGCTATAATCATTGCTTTTACTTGCTCAGTTGTGTATGAGTTTGGATAAGCGATTTTAATTACTCCAATGTTTGAAAAGACTGGCGATACTGCATCTACAACTTGAATATTAACGTTAATGGTTGTTGTATTTGAACTGCTATCTGAAACTGAGAAAGAAGCTGTATATGAACCTAATTCCCCTATATTTGAAGAATAATTATCAGTTTTAAGTTGAATATTCGGAGTTAAATCTCCGTCAATATCATCATAAGCTGATAAAGAAGCTTTTATTTCCTCAATCGTAATTGGCTGATCAAAAAAAGAAACGATTGTACTTGAACCAATGAAATAAGGAGATGTAGTGTCAATTATCGCTCCTCGTATGTAAGATTCATAAGTTGTAGGTTCTATGCCTTCTTCTATTTGAAAACCTAGTAGTTCTTCCCCAGATATATAACTTTCTATCTTGGCCATTTCAAAACTTATATAATTACACCCTGCAGGTGTTTTAAAAGTTGCATAAGGAAGTTCTAAATCTTTATCATATAAGAAATCTTCACTTTCTATAACTTGTCCTGTTAGTAGAGTTTCATTGTCATAATAATAAATCTCAAAATAAAAGCCTTGAAATTGATCTAAATCATCTCTTAAGAAACTTACTGTATAATTTGTATAAGGCTTAACTAAAAAAGAATCAATTGAAGTAATCATGTCACCTTCTAAAATCATATTATCTTTCGAAATGTAATTCTTGCCACCCGGCAAGTAATTAGGCGAGTAGTTTACTGCTAGAGCATTTAGTAAAAATGCTGTAATAAAACTTAAAAGTAATGTAAATATTAATAGAGTTTTTTTCATGTCTATTCTCCTCTCTTTGCTCAAAATATTACATTCATCAATGAATAATTCTTTTTATTTTTCCTAGAATGGAATTTTTGGTATAATAAAGTTAAAAAGGGAGATGATTAATATGAATAAGATTAAGTTAAATAATAACTACGAAATGCCTATAATTGGATTAGGTACCTGGAGGTCTAAACCTGAAGACGCTTATAAAGCTGTTCTTGTCGCTTTAGAAAAAGGATATCGTCATATTGATACTGCAGCTGTATACGGAAACGAAGAGATGATTGGTAAGGCAATTTTTGACTCACAAGTAAAAAGGGAAGATTTATTTATTACGACTAAGGTTTGGAACACTGATCAAGGTTATGAAAACACTTTAAAAGCATTTTCTGAGTCCATAAAGAAATTAGGTGTAGATTATGTTGATTTGTATTTAATTCATTGGTTTAAAGGATATGAGAATTCTTTATCTACGTATAAAGCTTTAGAAGATTTATACCGCCAAGGTAAAGTTAAAGCAATTGGTGTATGTAATTATAATGTTCATCATTTACAACATCTACTTGATAACGTTGAAATTAAACCAATGGTTAATCAAGTAGAGACTCATGTAACTTTGCAAAATCATTTTCTTCACGATTTTTGTAAAGCAAACAATATTCAGTTAGAAGCATACGCTCCACTAATGAGCAGAAAAATTGATGAGTTATTAACAAATGAAACACTTAATGAAATTGCGAATAAGTATAATAAAACAGTTCCTCAAATAGCCATAAGATGGTTAATCGAAAGAGGGATAGTTGTTATACCTAAGAGTGTCACTCCAGAAAGAATAGAAAGTAATTTTGATGTTTTTGATTTCACTCTTTCTAAAGAAGATATGGATAAAATTAGAAAGATTAATACTGGAAGAAAATTATTCCCCGAAATGGATAATATTGATTTTTAATTTTTCTTAGTAATATACACTTTTTTTAACGAAAAGTGTATATTTTATTTTTTTGTGGACATTTATATAGTAAAATAGCTTTAAACAAGGAGAATAACTATGGATAATTTGTATAGACTAGCTGCGTTTCCCAAAAAGATTAACGGGGGAAACAAAGCGGGGGTTTACTTAGAGGCAGATCAATTAAAAGTTGAAGATATGCAAAGAATAGCTAAAGAAGTAAATTACAGTGAAACTGCTTTTGTTTCAAAAAGTGAAATAGCTGACTTTAAAGTCAGATTTTTCACTCCTACAAATGAAGTTGACTTATGTGGTCACGCTACTATAGCTACATTTAACCTTTTAAAGAATCTAAAGCTAATTAATGAAGGAATTTACACACAAGAAACTAAAGCTGGGATATTAAAACTTGATGTTCAAGATGATTTTGTTTTTATGGAACAACCTAAACCTGTTTTTAGCGAATTTGTGGATTTAAATGAACTAGTAGAGTGTTTCACTAACTTAAAAATAAGTAAAAATTTTAAACCTCAGGTTATTTCCACGGGAATAAGAGAAATTTTCTTGCCAGTAGAAGATATATCAACTCTTAATAATTTAAATCCATATTTTGATAAAATGATATCATTAGCTAAAAAGCATAATGCAATTGGTATCCATGCTTTCTGTATTGATAATGACTGTGATGCATACGGAAGAAACTTCGCGCCTGTGGTAGGCATTGAGGAAGAAAGTGCAACAGGAACTTCTAACGGCGCGTTAGCTTGTTACTTATTTAAATATTACAAAAACAAACATAATTTTATATTAAGACAAGGTTATAGTATGAATCAACCCTCAGAAATTGTAGTTAATTTAGAGACAGATAGTTTAGATAATATTTCCAAAGTGTGGGTTGGTGGAAAAGCTAATATTATAGAATAAAATTAGAGGAGAATAAAATGAATATTCTTAAGAAAATGAGTTTTAGGTTTTTTCAAAAAGTTTTACATTTATCTATGTACTTTTTGCCTTTTAAAGAACCTCTTCTTTTTGAAGGAGAGGCCGCTTTAGAAAATCTTATAATTAAATTAAAACAATTAGGTTTTAAAAAGATTTTCATTGTGACCGATCCTAATATAGTAAAATTATCTTTCTATAATAATATTTTAAAGAAATTAGAAGATAATGATTTTTTAATAAAAGTTTTTAAGGAAACAAAACCAAATCCATCAATCCAACAAATCGAAATTGCTTATAATAGTTATCGAGATTTTTCTCCAAATATGACTTTAGCTATAGGTGGCGGTTCATCTATTGACTTAGCCAAAGGGATAGGAATTAGGGTTACCCATAAAAACAAAAGTTTACAGTCAAGAAAAGGGATTTTAAAAGTTTTAAAGAAGCAACCTTTTTTAGTAGCTATGCCCACAACTGCAGGAACAGGTAGTGAAGCTACTGTTGCTTGTGTTGTTACTGATGAGTTTACAAACGAGAAATACGCAATTAATGATCCGGTTCTAATTCCTAAGATAGCAGTTCTAGATCCTAAAACTTGTTTCGAGTTGCCTAAGAATATAACCGCAACGACTGGAATGGATGCTTTAACACATGCGGTTGAAGCATATCTTGGAAATTCAAATACTAAAAAAACAAAAATAATGGCTAAATCGGCCATCAAGTTAATTAATGAAAATTTATTAAATGCATATTACCACGGCGAAAATATGTCTTATCGTGAGAATATGTTAAAAGCTAGCTATCAAGCTGGAGTAGCTTTCACGAGAGCTTATGTGGGTAATATTCACGCGATTGCTCATCAACTTGGAGGAATGTATAATATTCCTCATGGTCTAGCAAACGCAATAATTATGCCTTATGTTCTTGAATATTATGGAAAAAACGTAGAAAAAAAGCTATTTGAACTTAATAAATTAATTTCATCAAATAGCGAAAATAATGATCATAGTAATAACGCAAGGGAATTTATCAAATGGATAAAGAATATGAACAAAGAAATGAATATACCAGAAAAAATTAAGCTTGATGGCGATAAAGAAAAAATGGTTATAATGACTAGAAGAGCTTATAAAGAAGCTAATCCATTATACCCAGTACCAGTAATTTTTGATGAAGATGATTTCATGAATATATTAGATATGATAACTGAATAATCTTGTTTTAAAAAAGAAAAAAGCCGATTAGGCTTTTTTTAGTTTAATTCTTCAATTATAGACATTAATACATCTGGATAATCAGTAATAATCCCATCTGTACCTAGTTCTATTAATAATCTCATTTGATCAGGGTCGTTAATAGTCCAGTAATGAACCGCCATGTTATGTCTGTGCATCGCATCAATTAAAAGAGAAGTTGACAAGTTCAACTCATTTATAACCGGAAGATCAAAACTCATTGGGATTTGTACGACTGAATAATTTTTAGGATTGTAAAATGTGCTCAATAAAAGATAAGCAGGGATAATAACTTTTTGTGCTTCATTTTGAGAAGTAGAAATCATGATATCCGGATATGTTTTAACGATGTATTTTGATATATCATCAAAAGCAGTCGCTACTAATGTTTCTTCAATAAGGCCATACTCTTCTAATAATTCATATAAAGCATCCGCTGTTTCAGTTCTAGG
>Ga0172377_10001373_pt1 | contig 24464 bp, 27 predicted proteins | sample Pumphouse3metaG_FD_119749 | JGI IMG/M metagenome (GOLD analysis project Ga0172377, IMG submission 119749) | Leachate microbial communities from a municipal landfill in Southern Ontario, Canada - Pumphouse #3 metaG | ecosystem: Engineered > Solid waste > Landfill > Unclassified | place: Canada... | reverse complement strand
TACCAGTCGGAAGAGTAGGCAGCTGCCGTTCTTCGGGGAGCCGGACAGGAGTAAAATCTTGTCCGGCTCTCTTTTTTTGTTATATTTACCGAGAATTATTTCGTGTTTATGATAATCAGGAATGTAATTGACAGATTGACTGACAATTTAAACGTCAGTCCATTAGTCGCAGAATCAGTCTTTAACTGCGAGAACGATTTTGTGCTTATAGACAATCCGTTAATAAGCTTTCATCAGCATTATCCTTTCAAATCTGATATGACAATTGCCGTTTTTTGCAATGCCGGTGCTTTGAAAGCGAGAATTAATATGAGAGACTTTCAGATTAGCCCGAACGGCTTCGGCGTTGTGTTATCCGGACAAGTGTTTGAAGCCATTTCAATCAGTTCTGATTTCAAAGGGACTACTATTCTTATGTCACGCCATTTTCTGGATTCTCTCGAAATAGGCGATAGCTTTAAATTTTTCAAGATAGTTGATGACAAACCATATTATTCTCTCGAAGACAGGCAGGCTCTTGCGCTGACATCCTATTTGGAGCTATGCCGTGGCATCCTATATCAGAAGAAGAATCCAAATGTTTTTGAGATACTTCGTCTTTTAACCAAAGCCTTCTTTCTTGGATTAGGTTATTATATTCATAGCCTTCCATCTACTGACAATGAACTCAAGAGCCGAAAGTCAGACATTACAATGCAATTCATTAATCTTGTAGAACACGACTACTCCTTACATAGGGATTTGGATTACTATGCTCAGTCAATGTGCCTCTCGCCAAAGTATATCTCAATGACAGTCAAAGAGACAAGCGGACGTCCAGCCACTGATTGGATTGATTCTTATGTTGTCCTTGATGCGAAAGCACAGTTGGCCTCTACTTCGAAAACCATCGCCTCAATAAGTGAGGAGTTGAACTTCCCTTCTCAATCCTTCTTTGGCAAATACTTCAAACGGGTCACAGGGCAATCGCCCGCAGAATACAGAAAAACTGTCCAAACTCTCTGAAATAGAGACCTTTTCACGACCCCCTCGCTTCCGTACCTTTGCACCTGTCAATAAGACACAAAATAATTAAATAAAGGTACTAATGAAAAAAATTCTTATCCTCGCAGTGTCAGCGTTTATGCTTCTCACCGGCACAGACGTTTTCGCTCAATTCTCAGTTAGCGGCAGCTACTCCAAGGGCACGGACTCTTACGATTTAACGTCAGTAACTTTGGGAGCATCCTATAACTTCCATTCCGTTAATGGAATAGGTTTCGCTCCGGGACTCTATTATTCTTGTTCGATGGACAGTCAGAAAGAACAGAGCGTCAATCTTCCGATGATGTTCAACTATGGAAGAGAATTCGTCAAAGGAATAGGCGGTTTTGCCTATGCAGGACCGACATTATCGGTAGACACGTATCAAAAGAATCTTGACATAAAGTCTTTCAACGCATCCGTCGGAGGCGGCATAGGATTAGTGTTCGCCGAGCATTATGCAATCAACGCCGGTTATGATTTCGGACTAATCGATAGAAGTAAAGATGACGGGACCCTGCATTCAAACAAATTTAATTTCGGGTTCACCTACATTTTTTAATTGTAAAGGATATGTGTTCGTGGAATATTTACTATTTTATTGAGCATAAGGTGCTCAATGCTTATTATTCACTTGCTGACGCAGTAGTCGGAGGCTATGACGCAGTGGAAAACTTCTTCGTCGGCATTGCTAAAAGAGTATTGAATTTCTTTGTCTCCCGACATACGCGCAGACTGCCTGATGAGGAAAAGAAGTAGTATTTTATGCGCGCTTCTATTCACCTGCATGATTGTTAAAGGACAAAATCTTTCAACTCTCAAAAACATAGATTCCTCATTCATCGCCGTACCTTCTGAAAAATGGGCTCTCAAAACTATTACAGAATGTTCTCAGGCGACGATAGAGACTGACGGTTTTTTCAAGGACAACTCTTTTCACTCCGAACTGTCTGCGAAACCTAAGCTTAAAGAAGGAGTCTTCGTTTCATACAAGCGTCTGTCAGCAGGCTTCGCAGTCGATCTCTTCGGAAAAGAAAAGGATGCCGTCACCTTCTCCGTCAATTCCTACGGCAACAGATTTTCCATTGAATCCGGTTATATTTCCGAGAATTCCTTTTCAGGATTCTCGGAATCCGGCTTGGGACCATCTTCCGTCTCTTCCGGAAGTGTTCGTCACAGATCGCTCAATCTGGACGTGTGCTATTTTCTAAACTTCAGACAGTTTTCCTTCCCGGCAGTCTTCAACCAGTCAAAATTGCAAAAGCAAAGTGCCGGAAGCTGGATAGTTGCCGCTTCGTACAAATGGAGCAAGACAATAGCAAACCAGGCGGCGGACGAAAGCTCAATCAGAGGACATTCCGTAGGAATAGGAGGGGGCTATGGATATAATTGGGTGACAGGACGGTGGCTCATCCACTTTTCTCTCATTCCCACCCTTGTGGTCTATGACAACAGCGCTTTTGAAGCCAACGGTGAGAAAGAAGACGTTCGTTGCAGATTAACGAATATGATTGCCACCGGGAACTATGCGGTAATCTATAACAAAGGCAAATTTCTCATCGGCATCACTATAACTCTCCACAATTGCACTCTTGGCAATCCCGACCATATCCGGACCGAGTACCTGAGAATGAGAGGCAATGTCGTCGTGGGGGTAAGATTGTGAATGTAAAGAGGTGCGATTGTGAAAAAAAATGTACGGGCATCTTGCCCAAGTACAAAAAAATAGTAACTTTGCAGTTCCAACCGGGGAATTAGCTCATCTGGTAGAGCGTCAGGTTCGCAATCTGAAGGTGGCGGGTTCGATCCCCGCATTCTCCACACAATCAGAATCTGTCTTTGATGTTGTACTTGTTGCGAAGCGTTGAGTTTCGCGTCACGAGTTCGCCGAGGAAGCCGGCGAGGAACAGCATAACTCCAAGAATCACAGCGACTAAAGCAAGGTAGAACAACGGCTGGTCCGTAACCGGTCTGAACACCATTCCCGCGGATTGGTGCACGAGTTTGGCTATTATCAGCCAGATTGCGATGACGCCTCCGACCAGAAACATCAGCAGTCCGGTGAAGCCGAAAAAGTGCATAGGCTTCTTTCCGAATGAGCTCAGAAACCAGAGTGAGGTCAAGTCAAGAACTCCGTTTACAAAACGCTCAACGCCGAATTTGCTTTTGCCGTACTTCCTTTTCTGATGATGAACCGGCATCTCGGCAATCTTCTCGAATCCCGCATTTTTTGCAAGATAAGGAATGTACCTGTGCATCTCGCCGTACACCTCTATATTCTTGATTACTTCGTTCTTGTAAGCCTTAAGCCCGCAATTCATATCGTGAATCTTGATCCCCGTCACCCAACGCGCGGTGGCATTGTAGAGTTTTGAAGGCAGATTCTTCGTGAATTTGTTGTCCAGACGATGTTGCTTCCAGCCGGACACCACGTCCCAGTCTTCCTCCTTGATCATCTTGTAGAGAGCGGGTATCTCTTCGGGAGAGTCCTGCAGGTCGGCGTCCATCGTGATGACGACCTCGCCTTGAGCCGCTTCGAAACCGCAGAACAATGCTGCGGATTTACCGTAATTTCTTCTGAAAGAAATGCCCTTGACGTCTGCGTCAGGCTTTGAGGCCAGATCCTTTATGGTTTTCCATGAGCCGTCCTTGCTTCCATCGTCAATGATAATGATTTCGTGCGACAGGCCCTCTTTCTTTACGACTCTGTCAATCCACGCTACGAGTTCGGGCAATGATTCATTCTCGTTGTAAGAAGGGATGATGACAGAAAGATCTTTTGAGTAATCCATATCAAAAAAATTATTGCTGATCGTCAGGCTCGTTGAAAATGTCGAACGGACTGTTTGAAGGAATGTTCCTTGAAAGTATGAACGACAACAGAGTACCGTAAAGGAAACAGTAAATCAGAGAGCCGAAAAACGAGATCATCGGAAGTTTCGGCATTATGTTCTCGACAGCCTCCAAAGTGTTGGAGTCCATCATTCCCGCATACTGCTGAATAGCGGTCTGATAAGTCTGCGCGATAAGATCCGGATTGATGTACACCATATTCACCAGACTTCCGCAAGAGCATATAAAAGCGGACAGCAAAGCGATGGCCATTCCGTAAGTGTAGGTGTGCGAATTGGTTACTTCAGAATATTCCTTCGCCAGCCGTGTCATAAAATACCTCATCAAGTAGATGCATCCGATGAATTTGGCCAGCCACAGCAGCGTGTTGACCGACATGGACAAAAATTTGGACGGGATTTTACCTGTCGCCATTGTTATGAACATATAAGCGACAGACACGAGTCCAAGCACGAGTCCTGCTTTCGCGGCATTGTTCCAGATGATTTTTCCGCTTATTTTTTCCGACATATCTATTTATGGTCTGATTTCAAGCATCAAATTTAAGCATTTTATGTATAATGAAAAAATTTTCGTAAATTTGCAGACTAATTGCAGCCCGTATCGAGTTATCAGCCCTTTGTTTGTGCTGAAGGTGCGGGACAGTGAAAAATATTGATTTTATGATTAACATTACGTTTCCGGACGGTAGCGTCAAGCCTTTTGAGAAAGGCGTAACAGGCTACGAAATTGCTCAGAGTATCAGCCCGAGGCTGGCAGCCGATGTTTTGGCTGTGTCAGTGAAAGCTGCGGATGATTCGTCTATAGGCAGAGGGGTCACGCGCGACCTTACGATTCCGATTGAGAAAGATTCTTCTATCAGACTTCTCAAATGGGATGACGAGGACGGCAAAGAAGTCTTTTGGCATTCCTCATCGCATTTGATGGCGGAAGCTCTTCAGGAATTGTATCCGGGGGTTAAATTCGGCATCGGCCCAGCTATTGAGAACGGTTTCTACTACGACGTTGACCTCGGAGACAGACAACTCACAGACGCTGATCTTCCGGTCATTGAGAAAAAAATGCTTGAGCTTGCCAAGAATGACGGAAAATTCGAACGCACTGATGTCACTAAGGCCGAAGCCCTCAAACATTTCAAAGAGAACGGAAATGAGTATAAGGTCGAACTGATCAACGATCTCGCTGACGGGACGATCACTTTCTATAAGAACGGCTGTTTTACCGATCTTTGCCGCGGGCCTCATCTGATGAGCACGGAAAAGATCAAAGCGGTGAAACTCACCTCTATTGCGGGAGCTTACTGGAGGGGAGACGAAAAACGTCCGATGCTTACCCGTATATATGGAATCACATTTCCGAAGAAATCGCTACTTGACGATTATCTGGTGGTTCTCGAGGAAGCCAAAAAAAGAGATCACAGAAAGCTCGGCAAGGAGATGAAGCTTTTCACTTTCTCCTCAAGAGTAGGTTTGGGGTTGCCGTTGTGGCTGCCAAGAGGCGCCGTGATGAGATATGTCCTTGAAGGATTTCTCAGAAAGAAGCAGGAAGAGTACGGCTATCTGCCGGTAGTGACACCTCACATCGGAAGCAAACAGCTTTACGTTACGTCAGGCCACTATGCTAAATATGGCAAAGATTCGTTCCAGCCTATTCACACCCCTCAGGAGGGAGAGGAATATATGCTGAAACCAATGAACTGTCCTCATCATTGCGAGATCTACCGCAATGAGCCTCACTCTTACAAGGATCTGCCTTTGAGATATGCCGAGTTCGGAACGGTCTATCGTTATGAGCAGAGCGGCGAGTTGCACGGATTGACCCGCGTGCGCTGCTTTACTCAGGATGACGCTCATATGTTCTGCCGTCCTGATCAGCTCCAGACCGAGTTCGAGAAGGTTATAGATTTGATTATGTATGTCTTCAAGACATTCCATTTCACTGATTATCTGGCTCAGATCTCACTTAGAGACAAGAGCAACAAAGAAAAATATATCGGTTCCGACGAGAATTGGGAAAAGGCTGAGAACGCTATCGTTCAGGCTGCGAAGGATAAGCACCTCAATGCGGTAGTCGAATATGGCGAAGCCGCTTTCTACGGGCCAAAACTTGACTTTATGGTCAAGGACGCGATAGGTAGAAAATGGCAGCTCGGTACCATTCAGGTGGATTACAATCTCCCTGAGCGTTTCCAGCTTGAGTATACCGACGCTGACGGAAGCAAGAAACGTCCTGTAATGATACACAGGGCTCCGTTCGGATCCATAGAGAGATTCACTGCCGTTATGCTTGAGCACACCGCGGGTCATCTGCCGTTGTGGCTGTGCCCGGATCAGGTTATGGTTCTGCCTGTCAGTGAAAAATATTCAGATTATGCGAAAAATATTTGCAAATTGCTGAAAAATTCCGAAATTCGGGCTTCCTATGACGATCGTAATGAGACTCTGGGCAAGAGAATCCGTGAGACTTCTCTGCTGAGAATCCCTATTTTGGTCGTTGTCGGTGAGAAAGAGGTCGCAGGCAACACGGTTTCCGTGAGATTGAACGGAAATGACGGAGGCTCGATGACCCCGCAAGATTTGATAGACAAGATAAAGGCCGATGTAAAGGCCGAATTGTCATAATAGTTGTTTACTTTAATATAGGAGGATTTTTTTATCGCTACACCATTTAAACCTTCAGCGCCGCACAGCGGACCGAAACCTTCCAATGGAGGTTTCAGACCCAACAATGCGCAAAGAACATTCAGCGGACCTAAGCCGGCAACCGGAGTTAGGCCCGGCAATGTCCGTAACGGTCGTCCGTACGGTCAGAATCAGCCCAAAGACGAAAACGAGCTCAATATCAATGAACAGATACTTGCTGCGAGCGTCCGTCTTGTCGGTGACAACATTGAGGAACCGGGAATCTACACGATCTCGGCCGCTTTGAAGAAAGCCGATGAGTTGAGTTTGGATTTGGTGGAGATCAGCGCAAAGGCGGATCCTCCCGTATGTAAGATAATGGATTATCAGAAGTATCTCTATCAGCAGAAGAAGAAGGCGAAGGAAATGAAGCTGAATTCCTCCAAGATAGTGATCAAAGAGATCAGATTCGGGCCAAACACCGACGAGCACGATTTCCAGTTCAAGCTCAAGCACGCGCGTGAGTTTTTAGAGGACGGAAGCAAAGTGAAGGCTTCAATCTTCTTCCGCGGCAGATCGATCAAATTCGCCGATCAGGGTGAAAAACAGTTGCTGAGATTCGCTGTGGAACTTGAGGACGTAGGACGTGCGGAACACATGCCTGTTCTCGAAGGGAAGAGGATGTCAATGATGATTTCTCCGAACAAGAAAAAATAGTCCGTCAGACGGACACTTATTATTATTAACTGTTAAATTTTTTTAACGATGGCAAAATTAAAATCTGTATCCGGTGCCAAAAAGCGTTTCACGCTTACCGGGTCGGGAAAAATCAAGAGGAAGCACGCTTATCACAGCCACATCCTCACAAAGAAGACCAAAAAACAAAAGAGAAATCTTGATCACTTCGCAATCGTCGACAGAGATGATGTGAAGAGAGTAAGAGAAATGTTGGTCCTTTAACTAATCTTAATGTATCACTGGATGGCAGTCGGAAAGTATCTTGCAAAACAGGTCACTGCGTCCATAAAAATGTAAAATTATGCCAAGATCAGTAAATTCAGTTGCCTCAAGGGCAAGACGAAAGAAGATTCTGAAGAGAACCCGCGGTAATTTCCTGTCAAGGAAGAACGTCTGGACCGTAGCTAAAAACACATACGAGAAAGGTTTGACGTATGCCTACCGTGACCGTAAAGCCAAGAAACGCGAATTTCGCGCTTTGTGGATTCAGAGAATCAATGCGGCCGCGCGTCAGTACGGAATCTCTTATTCCCAGTTTATGGGTAAGCTTGCAAAGCAGAACATCGGTCTTAACCGTAAAGTTCTCGCGGACCTCGCTATGAACAACCCACAGGCTTTCGAAGCAATCGTTAATTCAGTTAAATAGTGCGGTTGATGAGCCTAAGAGATCTATACCATAACAAATGGGTGAGAATGTCCTTCTGGGCCATTCTGTATTTGCTGTGGGTGATATGGCTTGGAAACTATTGGTGGCTCCTCGGTCTTATCGTCATTTTTGACCATCACATTACCCGTAAGGTAAAGTGGATGTTTTGGAAACAAAACCTTAAGGAAGGGGAAAAACGCAACCCGTGGCTCGATTGGCTTGACGCCATTATTTTCGCGGTCGTTGTGGTTACGTTCATCAACATTTTCTTTTTCCAGGCTTTCAGGATCCCATCCTCATCAATGGAAAGTACTCTTTTTACTGGTGATCATCTTTTCGTGGACAAGATCACATACGGTCCGAGAACTCCGCAGACACCGCTTACTATTCCTTTTACTCACAATGTCATCTTCTCGCACGAGTCCTATTCGACTCTCATCAAGAATGATTACAAAAGGCTTAAGGGTATCAGGGAAGTCAGAAGGGGGGACATTGTGGTGTTCGGTTTTCCGAACGGCGACACAGTCCTTAAAAAGGCTCCGGCTGACGATTATTATGCTTCCGTAAGAAATTCCGGAAGACAGTATGTGATTGACAATTTCGGTCCGATCATCGTCAGACCGACTGACAAGAAAGATCATTACGTCAAAAGATGTGTGGCCGTAGCAGGTGACACTCTTACTGTCAAAGACGGACTTGTCTATGTCAATTCAGTAAAGCAGGAGGTCTATCCCGGAATTCAACTCTCTTACGAAGTCAGGACGACCGGGCAGAAGATCAATTCCAAGTTGATTGACGATTTGAAACTCAACACCGGAGAATTGTTCTTTGATCCGTATCTCCCGGGTTATCCCATTATGCCTTTGACAGAAGAGATGCTGGGCAAGATCAAGTCCTTTTCAAGTGTGGAGAGCGTGAAGGCCAATCTTGATGTCTATCCTCCGGACTATCCGGACAGTTATTCAAGCCTTTTCCCTTTCAGTCCCGAATTCGAGTGGACCAGAGACTATTACGGTCCTCTTTGGATTCCGAAGAAAGGTGTGTGCGTGAAGCTGACCGCTCACAATCTTCCTCTTTATAGAAGGATTATCTCCGTCTATGAGGGTAATGATTTTCAGGTGAGCTCGGATGGAAAGTACATCATCAACGGAAAAGAGACGGACGAGTACACTTTTAAACAGAATTATTATTTTATGATGGGTGACAATCGTCACAATTCGCTTGACTCAAGATACTGGGGCTTCGTGCCTGAGGATCACGTGGTCGGAAAGCCGTTTGTGGTTTGGTACTCGTCAGACAGGAACAAGAAGTTCCCGAGTAACGTAAGGTGGGGCAGATTTTTCAAATTTGTTTAGAATCTTTTGATATTAAAAAAATTAAAGCGAAATTTGCAGTCCCTTCGTGATTATTGAAAATTATAAAAAATTATTAATATGGCAAAGATTTGTCAAGTAACGGGAAGAAAGAGAATGATAGGCAACAATGTCTCTCATTCCAAATTGCGTACAAAGCGCGAGTTCTCCCTCAATCTTAAAACCAAGAAATATTGGTTGGAATCCGAGAAGAGATTCGTCACATTGAAATTAACCGCCAAGGGTATGAGAATCGTTGAGAAGAACGGTCTTGAGGCCGTACTCGCGAAATCTCGTGAGAAAGGTCTAATTAACCTTGTTTAAATTTTGTAAATTATGGCAAAGAAAGCGAAAGGTAACAGGGTGCAGGTCATCCTTGAGTGCACAGAGCAAAGAGAAAGCGGTGTGCCCGGAATGTCAAGATACATTACGACAAAAAACAAAAAGAACACGCCTGATCGTCTGGAGCGTAAGAAGTACAATCCTTACCTTCACAAGGTCACTGTTCATCGTGAGATTAAATAATTATAGGAGAATAGATTATGGCAAAGAAAGCAGTCGCGACATTCGCAGCAAAAGCTGGTGCGAGGAGCATGGTAAAATGCATCCGTATGGACAAATCTCCTAAGACAGGTGCTTACGTCTTCGTAGAGCAGCTTGTGGATTTAGGTAAGGAAAAAGACTTTTTTAACAAGAAATAGTTTTTTCTCATAGTAGGATTAGAAAGACGTTGTCTGAACTTAGGTTAGGCAACGTCTTTTTTATGTATTCTTGATTTTGTATCTTTGTAGATTAAGTTAGAACAAATTATTATGGGATTATTTGACAGAGGAGTTCAGAAAACCAAACAGAATTTTTTTCAGAAACTATCGAGAGCGGTAGCGGGCCGTTCAAAAGTGGATGAAAATGTGTTGGACGCTATAGAAGAGGCATTGATCTCTTCGGATATGGGCGTGGACACCACTCTGAAAGTGATTGACAATCTTGAGGACAGAGTCAGCGAGGACAAGTATATGTCTTTGGACGAGCTCGTGGATATGCTAAGAGACGAAATAGGCAAACTCCTTAATGTCGATGATTCCGATTCTGAGAAAGTCGAGCCTTTCGATTTCACCAAAAAACCTTATGTGATAATGGTCGTTGGAGTGAACGGCGTCGGGAAGACTACAACTATCGGCAAACTGGCGAGCAAACTTAAGGCTCAGGGCAAAAAGGTGGTTCTCGGAGCTGCGGACACTTTCAGAGCTGCCGCAGTGGAGCAGCTTCAGATCTGGGCGGACAGAGCCGGAGTGGAAATCGTAAAACAGGAGATGGGCTCGGATCCGGCCTCAGTCGCTTATGACACAGTCAAATCGGCCGTGGCCAAGAATGCTGACGTGGTCCTGATAGACACAGCGGGCAGGCTCCACAATAGGGTGGACCTTATGAACGAACTTACCAAAATCCGTAACGTGATGAGGAAGGTAATTCCGGATGCTCCTCACGAAGTCCTTTTGGTGCTTGACGGCTCAACGGGTCAGAATGCCTTCCAGCAAGCTAAGGAGTTTTCCAAAGCCACTGATGTCACATCGCTCGCCGTCACAAAGTTGGACGGTTCCGCGAAAGGCGGGGTGGTGCTGGGAATAGTGGACCAGTTCAAGATTCCTATTAAGTTTATCGGAGTCGGAGAGGGGATCGACGATTTGAAAGTTTTCGACAAGAAAGAATTCATATCAGCGCTTTTCTCCAGCGAAGAGATTAAAAAGAAATAAAAAATCAACAGTTTATTATGAAGATATCTTATAGTTGGCTCAAGGACTATCTTGAGTGTGATCTCAACCCCCGGGCCATTGCAGACGCTTTGACTTCAATCGGTTTGGAAGTGGATTCTCTTAGTGAGCAAGAGCAGATTCCCGGCGGTCTTGAGGGCGTTGTCGTGGCTCAGGTAGTTGAATGTGTCCCTCATCCCAATTCCGATCATCTGCACATAACGAAAGTTAATGACGGAGGGGCGGAACTCGTACCGGTTGTGTGCGGCGCTCCGAATGTGGCCGCGGGGCAGAAAGTTTTGTTTGCGAGAGTGGGAGCCGTGCTTCCGGGGGATTTCAAGATCAAGAGATCTAAGATCAGAGGAGTCGAGTCACTCGGAATGATTTGCGCTGATGACGAACTCGGAATCGGCACTGACCATTCAGGAATCAAAGTACTTCCGGAAGACGCGGTGATCGGGACTTCGGCTAAAGATTATCTTCATCTTGAGTCAGACGCCTTGATAGAGATAGATCTGACTGCGAACAGAATCGATGCGTCATCCTTCATCGGCGTTGCCAGAGACCTGTACGCTTATATGAGGCTTAATGACATTCCGTGTCGTCTGCATATCCCCGATGTGTCTGCTTTCAAGGAAGGAAGCGAGGAAGTCTGCACCTCAGAGACAGAGATTAACGGGGCTATACCCATTGACGTTCAGGATGTAAGCGGGGCTCCGAGATATTCAGGAACAACGATTGCCGGAGTGAAAGTCGGACCGTCGCCTGAATGGCTGAGCAAAAAACTCGTGTCCATCGGCTTGAAACCTATCAACAATGTGGTTGACATCTCCAATTTCGTGCTTATGGAATGCGGACAGCCGCTTCACACTTTTGATGCGGACAAAGTGGCCGGTCTCAAAGTGATAGTCCGCAGGGCTTCAGAAGGCGAGAGGCTCGTCACTCTTGACACAGTGGAGAGGAAACTGGCCTCGAGCGATATGGTCATTGCAGACAGGAACAAAGCTATGTGTCTCGCAGGAGTGTTCGGCGGAGATGATTCAGGTGTCACCGAGGCCACTGAGAATGTCTTCCTTGAGTCGGCTTATTTTGATCCGGTGTCCATCCGCAAGTCCTCAAAGAGTCAGGGCCTTCAGACCGATGCGTCTTACAGATACGAAAGAGGCGCGGATCCCGAGATCGTGGCCTACGCCCGCCAGAGAGCCGCATTGCTGATTCAGGAATGTGCCGGAGGCAGGATTGTCGGCAAAGTGCAGGAGAATTATCCCGTCAAGATCGGGAAAAAGATCATAGATCTGGATTATGACAGAATAGAGGCGTTCATCGGAAAGAGAATCGGACACGACACCATCGAGAAGATTCTCACCTTCCTGGCCTACGATTTCGTTGAGCGCAGGACTTCCTCCGACGGTGTTCCCGAAGGTGCGAAAGTGGCGGCTCCGACTTATATGATTGATGTTACCAGAGAGTGTGACGTGGTCGAGGAAATACTCAGAATCTACGGTTACAACAACATAGAGTTGCCTAAGAGACTGGTTATGTCCGTCAATGCCACTCCCTCACCGGAGCCTGAGGCGATACGTAACGGCATATCCAATTTCCTTAGTGCGAACGGTTTCGTGGAGACAATGTGCAACTCCCTGACTAAGAGCGACTATTACGAGAATTTGAGAACGTTCCCTGTGGAGCGTTGCGTTCGTCTGGTCAATCCGCTCAGCTCGGATCTGAACGTTATGCGTCAGACCTTGATTCTCAACGGATTGGAGACCGTTGCCTATAATGTCAACAGGCAGATGTCCTCAATGAAATTCTACGAGTACGGCTCAGTCTATCAGAGACATCCGGAAATGGACGGCAAGACTTTGGAGTCTTACGAGGAACATCAGGTGTTCACGCTGTTCATCACGGGAGCGTCTGACAAATCATGGAACGCAGCCCCTGTCAAAGGCGATTATTTCCTTCTTAAGGGCTATCTGGAATTGCTGCTCAAGCGTTTCGGAGTTGAACTTGAGAAGATGGAGACAGCGGCAGCTCCTGAGGACGTCTTTTCGGAAGGCATTGTGTACACCCTTCCGGGTCAAGGCAAGATTCTCGCCACTCTCGGAACAGTATCCCCGGTTCTCGCCAAGAGATTTGACGTGCGTCAAAGCGTTTTTGCAGCTGAGATCAATTGGAACACTCTGTTTGAACTGGTGAAAAGAGACAAAGTCGCTTTCAGAGAACTGCCTAAATTCCCTGAAGTCAGAAGAGACCTCGCTCTGCTTTTCGACGAGAATGTCAAATACTCGGATTTGAGAAGCAGTGCGTTCAAGTCTGTCAAAAAGATTCTGAAAGGCGTGTCCTTGTTCGATGTCTACAGAGGCGACAAGATTCCTTCCGGCAAGAAGCAGTACGCAATCAGCTTCGTGCTTCAGGATCCTGACAAGACATTGACTGACAGTGATGTGGAGAAGGTTATGCAAAGACTGCTATCCACTTTCCAGAACGAGTTCGGCGCAACATTGAGGTAGTTATGAGAAAGTTGACCCGCATTATTCTGTTCGCCTTTATAGGTCTATCCGTGATGGCTTCTTGCTCTCGTAAGGGCAGGGTGATTCCTGCGTCCAAGATGGCAGAGATTTATGCGGAAATCTATGTCTCCGACCAATGGGTCGTGCTGAATCCGAAGGCGAGAAGGGTCATAGACACAACGAGAATTTACGAGCCGATATTCCGTAAATACGGCTACACTACTGCAGATTACAGGAAGAGCGTCGATGCCTATATGGAGAATCCGGACAAATATTCCCGAATTCTTAAAAAGGCTTCATCTATCATTAAAGGTGAGATCAGTTCTATGCAGGCTCAGCAGCTTGCTCAACGGGCCAAGATGAAGGGCGAGCGTGATTTCTTTCCGGACGGCGTGCCGTTTTACGTTCCTGGAGGAGCTGCCGTCTCAAATGCCGGAGTCAAGGTGTCGATGGATTCCACCGGAATCTACACTTTCGAGGCCCTTCCTCCCGACACTATGTACAGCGGCCCTGCTGTTGTGCCTAATATGCCGCGTGATAGCGTGGGAAGCCCCGTGGACACTTCGTTCCACTTACTTAAAATAGACAAACGGCTTATTGAAGAATTTGATATACCAAGATCCAAATGAGAAGAATTGCCGCGCCTTTTGTGTACACTTTGGACTCGAAGGCCCCTTTGAGGGATGCTTTCGTGGAATTCGATGATGACGGGACAATCCTTTCCGTTGGGGAGTCGGAGGCTTTTTCTTCGGAAAAGGAAGTGTTTGACGGTGCTATTACTCCTGGATTCGTCAATGCACACTGCCATCTGGAACTTTCTTATATGAAGGGATTGTTCAGAAAGGGAAGCGGAATGGCCGGATTCATAGATCAGATCAACGCTCTCAGAGACACTAAGTCGGATGACGAGAGGAAGGCTGACATCCGGTTTTGGATTGACAGAATGTGGGATCAGGGCGTCTCCGCAATGGGAGACATCAGCAATTGTGCGGATTCTTTCGCAATCAAGGCCTCGTCAAGGATGTACGTCAGATCGTTCCTTGAGGTGTTCGGAACCGAGCCTTCAGACTGTCAGTCAGTGATGGACTCAGTCTCTCAGTTGAACGAAAAGGCTCGATCGTTCCATATTGACGCTGCTCCAACTCCCCATTCATGCTACACGATGAGCCCTGAACTTCTCACTGCGGCAAGTGCAGCCGGACTTAAAAGCGGCTTTCTGTCTTACCATAGTGAGGAATCTCCGGAGGAGGAGGAAATGATGGAGAGCGGAAGCGGGCCGATGTATGAGAACAGGAAGAAGGCGGGAATGAGCCTGCCTCCTGTGACCGGCAAATCATCATTGCTGTATTTTATAGACAGGATTGAGAAGGCGCATCCGGCTCCTTTTCAGGAGCACATCCTTCTGGTGCACGAGGTGTGTCTGAATCAGGAAGGCATAGATGCGGTAAAAGCGACTATGACGCATCCTTTCATAGCCCTGTGCCCTCTATCAAATTTATTTATACATAACGCTTTGCCACCTGTAAGGATGATGCGCGCCAATGCAATGAAAATCACAGTGGGCACTGATTCTCTTTCCAGCAATGACGATTTGAATATGGTCAGGGAATTGTTCTGTCTTCAAGAGAATTTTCCCGAAGTGCCTGTCAACGAGCTCTTTACGTGGGCTTGCCTGAACGGGGCGGAGTTTCTCGGAAAGAACAGCGTGTTGGGATCAATCGCCTGCGGCAAGAAGCCGGGGCTTGTTTTCGTGGATCATATATCGGGAAAAGGCGCCTTGACAACGGCGAGCTCTTCCCGCAGAATTATATAGATATGTTAAGAGAGGAAATAGTTTTCGGTCCTATCCACAGCCGTCGGCTTGGCTCGTCCCTCGGGATAAACCTGCTGCCGACCAAGGGCAAATTATGCAATTTTGATTGCGTGTACTGTGAGTGCGGCTGGAACAAAAACGGCTTGGGAGACAGGCTGTTGCCCACCGCAGGCGATTTGGAAGCCTCGCTCGGAGAGAAACTGGAGTCTTGCAGTAAAGAGGGTGTCAAGATAGATTCCATTACCTTTTCCGGCGACGGGGAACCTACTTTGAATCCTGATTTTCCTGAAATCATAGACATTACCCTGAGGCTCCGTGACAAGTTCTATCCTGATGCCGCGGTGTCCGTGTTGTCGAATGCCACCAGAGTGTTCAAAGAGGATGTGTTCGAGGCTTTGAGGAAGGTGGACAACCCTATTCTGAAACTGGATGCCGCTGATGACGAAGGCGTCAGGCTGATCAATCAGCCGCAGGGTGCGTATCACGTGAAGGATGTGGCAGCGAGTCTGATGAAGTTCGAAGGCGACTTTATTCTTCAGACTATGTTCTTGAAAAGCAATGACTTCGATTCTTCGGATCCTGTCAGGCTTGCGGCTTGGATGGACATAGTAAGGAAGTTGAGGCCAAGAGAGATTATGGTATATACCCTTGACAGAGAGGCTCCTGAGGCAGGTCTCGTCAAATTTACCGTCAGCGAGATGGCGGCTTTGGTGAAACCGCTTGCCGATGATGGCTTTAACATACAGATCAGAGGATGAAATTATTAACCAATATAGATGTTTTAGATATGACTGATTATTTGTCTAAATATGCTTTTTCGTTTTCAAGCGATGCCATCGGCAACTTGATCAACAACATTGCTTCCAATATTGACGGAGTGACATCTCCGAAGGTGCTGAAAGACTGTTTTTCATTTATGGATCTGACTTCGCTCCATTCCAACGACACATCGGCTTCCATTGCGAAGATGGTGGAGAAGGTCAATGAATTGCAGAAACTATATCCTGAGTACCCTTTGCCGGCTTCTGTTTGCGTCTATCCGAATTTCGCTTCCGTCGTCAAGTCGACAAGAAATTCAGAGGAGTTGCACGTGACCACCGTGGCAAGCTGTTTCCCTTCAGCTCAGAGTTATCTTGAGGTGAAAGTCAGGGAATGTGAGCTTGCGGTTGAGAACGGAGCAGATGAAGTGGATATTGTGCTGGCTTTGAATGCGTTCCTTTCAGGTGACGGCGAGGCCGCATCTGCGGAGATAGTCGCTATGAGACAGGCTGTGGACAAGGTGGCGCATTCTCAGGGGAGAGAGGTCGTGCTCAAGGTTATTCTTGAGACGGGGCTTCTGGTGTCTCCCGAGAACATTGCGAATGCCTCATTCCTGGCTATGGAAGCGGGTGCCGACTTCATCAAGACTTCGACGGGAAAGGTTCCGGTGAATGCGACTCCGGTAGCCGCCTGCGTTATGTGCGGATGCATCAAGAAATTCTACGAGACCACAGGAAAGAAAGTGGGCTTCAAGGCTGCCGGAGGCATTTCTTCCGCGGCTGACGCAATCAGCTACTATTCCATCGTTGCCACTATATTGGGCAAGGAATGGCTTACAAAACAGTATTTCCGTTTGGGAGTCAGCCGGTTGGCCAACAATCTGATGTCGGCTCTCGAGCAGAAGACGGTATCTTTCTTTTAGGCTGCCTCAGGCTCCTTTTTCGGCAACTTTGCGTTTTCGGCTTCTGCCGTTCGGATCAAACTGTCGAAGTAGACCTTCAAATCGGTCCAGCGGTAATATGGGCCTGAATAAGATTTCAATGACGGAATTCCGGTCTCTTCTTCGTTGTAGAGGAACTTGACAAGAATTTCGTCTTTTTTGTTTTTGTAAAAGATCATCTGTAGATTGGAGCACATCGGGATTCTCTGAAATGTGAACCAGCTGTCTTTCAAATCCATAATCGACATAACTTTGTCGAAACCGTCAAGGCCTATCATACAGACGAGCGGGAGCAGTCCCGTGTCGTGGCCGAATCGAAAATCAGCGGCTGTGTTTGAACCTTTCTTTATGGCTCTTTCGGCGGATTCAGTGACATTCTCGAGAAGATTCTTGGCGCTGTTGCTCTGTCTGCTGCCGTATTCCAGTGAGTTGCAGCAGTTTGCGTAAGTCTTTATGTTGAACAGCCACCATTGCTCGTAGAGCTCCTCAGTTGTGAACAGACTGAAAATGTCGAGCAGCGGCTCCGAGTCCAGATCCTGAATAATGGCTCCTGCAAGATAGACCGATCTTATGAAATACTGAACGCTGTGCCCGTCCATCTCTTCGGTGGCCTTGGCAGGGTCATTGAACAGGAGACTCATAAGCCTGTCCGGATTGAAAGTGGCAGTTCTCAGAGAGTCTTCAGTCCTGTTTTTACTGTCGTGTGCCGAGGAATAGTAGATGTCGTGGGCAATTGTGTCCATATAGATGTCTCCGGTCTCGAAATGAAATTTTTCTTCCGGTGAAAGCCCTTTCAATTCATCGGTGAAATTAACCATACTCATCAGCGCGCGAGGATAGACGCTTGACATACAATTGATTACCCTCTTGCCTTTTTGCTTGAACACTTCAGGGTAGTGGCTGTACATCCTTTCCGCCACTCCCTGCTGTTCCTTTCCTCCTTTTTGAGTCAGCATCCCTTCCATTCCCCTGTGAGACACCTCAATGCGTTCGATTTCCTCTTTCAATCTGAGGCCTTGAGGGGTGAGAAGATTCTTAGCCGAGCATTTCTTCAGAGTTGTCAATGCTTTTTCGAAATAGTAGTCGGAGGAATGGTATCTTGAGCCGTGACGGCTGTAGTGGCTGATGTAAAAAGGTGAAAAATTTTTCGGGGCGGGAGTCTCACCGTTTAATTTCGGTTCGTAGTTGTGATAGACGCCTGCGGCTCGCCCCGGATTCTCCTTAATGAGGTCCATAGCTTCTTGAGCGTCAAGGCTTAAGGAAGTGACGGCCGAAAAGGCCGCAAGCATAAATGCTGTGAATAACTGTTTTCTCATTTTGTGTTAATGGTGAAAGTCCAAAGATATGAAAAATGTCTTTCATAAGCAACAAATGCCGTTTTCGGACTTTATCCGTTGACACTTTTTTCCAACGGATAGCTATCTTATATTTGCCGCAAGTTCGAACCCGTTGTGATTGTTGTTTAAAATTATTTGCAATGAAAAAATTATTGAGACTTCTTGCCGTAGCATTTATCGTGGTGTCTTGCGGAAATGATGAGGAGGGATTTGCTTATGAGGAAGTAGATGTTCCGGGTAGCACTTTGGTTGAGCACGATATGATAGTGTTGGGGGAGAAGATGAATGACCCTTACACTGTGGCTAACGTTGAGGCGGCGGTGAAGTCTTTGTATCCCACGAAGGCTGACCGAACCGACATCACGCCTACGGACATTTATGTCCGTTTCCTGCCCAAGGACGAGGAGGAGTACCAAAGATTGGTAGATGATGGACTTGAGATGCTGGATCACCCAATGGACTACAAGATAGTGAAGGAGGGGGATTATTATCAGGATCCGCAAGTCAGCGAGGATGACATCACATGGCAATATGCGGTGGTGGGCACTGATTTCTCTTTCCCGACCGACATACGGTACGAGATTTTGGATCAATGCTATATCGCTGAAAATGACCGTACCACGAGGGCGGACGGAATTGACTGGGCAGAGGTTGAGAGGGAGGCTTATCGGCTGACCGGCAATTCCGGGATGCTACTTCCTCAGACTAAGGGCGGTAAGACCAATCCTTCCGGAAGAATCACTATTGTTGATGAGAAGGCTAACGGCGGAAAGCCGTTCGGAGTCGCCGGGGTGAAGGTTATGTGCAACGCGTTCGTTAAGTTTTGTTCCGACTACACTGACAGGGACGGCTACTACGAATTGTCGCGAGGATTCAGATCCAATGTCCGCTACAGGATTGTCTTCAAGAATGAGAAGAATTTCGCTATCGGGTTCAACAAAATTCTCATTCCCGCATCCACTTCCACTCTCGGCAAGTCTTCCCCTGACGGCAAGGACATCACCATTACGAGCGCGTCGGACAGAAAACTGTTCTGCCGCTCCGTGGTTAACAATGCGGCTTACGATTACTTGACCCGATGTGCCGAGACAGATCTCAATCTGAAGACTCCTCCGACCAAGCTCAGACTCTGGCTTTTTCAGAAGATGTCAGCAAGCAGCGCGGTTATGCTTCGTCACGGCGCTGTCATAGACGATGATCTCATCGGCAGCTTTTTAGGCATCTACAAGGATCTTGTCAAGATGTTTCTCCCGGACATCACAATAGGGTGTGAGGGGAAAGAGGATTATGCTTCGATTTATACTGTCACTTGTCACGAGATGGCCCACGCTTCCCATTATGCGCAGGTGGGCAATGACTTCTGGAATGATTACATCTCTTACATAGTGTCCACATTCGTAACAGGAGGCAAGGACACTTACGGAGACGGAAAATCCGCGAATGCGGGTTTCTGCGAGGTAGGGGAGATGTGGGCCTATTTTCTCGAAAGCGTTATGTACAAGGACAGGTACGGTGGCAACACACCGTCCTTCGGAACCTCGTTCTGGTTCTACCCTCAGATTTTCAGGTACTTGAACGAGAGAGGGCTGACCGGTTCAAAGATTCTCAAGGCTTTGGACAAAAAAGTCCATAGCAGGGAAACTCTCAAGAACAAGCTTTGCGAACTATATCCGGAGAGCAAGGATATGATTGAACAGGTGTTCGGACGGTATAATGATTGAGTTATGAAAGTGTTGAATTGTGTTTTGGCTTTGGCGCTTAGCCTAAGCTGTCTTGATCTTTCGGCGCAGAAGCTGTCTGTCTCAACTGATTTCCTTGATTGGGCGGCCTTGGGCACCATCAACGGTGAGGCTTCCTATTCGCTCATGAGACATTGGGGGCTAACGGCTGACATTAAGTACAATCCTTTCTCGTTCAATTCAGGTGACACGAAGAAGGGTTTTCAGGCCCGTCAGAAGTCTTATTCCATAGGAGCGAGGTACTGGCCGTGGCACATTTTTTCCGGCTGGTGGTTCAGCGGGAAGTTGAGGTACCAGGAGTACAACACGGGCGGAATAGTGTCAAAGGAGACCTTCGAAGGAGACAGGTACGGGACTGCGGCCGGTCTGGGCTACACCTATATGCTTACCTCTCATCTAAACATTGAGTTCGGAGCCGGTCTCTGGGCCGGATATGAGAGTTACACCAAGTACGGATGTCCTGTATGCGGTCCCGTGCTGGACAAAGGAAAGAAGTTCTTCTTTCTTCCTTCCGATGTAATGATTGCTTTGGCTTATGTTTTTTAAGTGTTGTTTACGATCATTCACTTCTTTTTCGTTATTCATAATAGTCTTCTGCGCATCTTGCGATGTGAAGGAGGACAGAAGCCAATGCCCCTGTCGTCTTATGCTTTCCTTTTCGCAATCCTCTGATAGGTTTGAAGGCGGGGCTTTGCTTCTGGTATTTCGTACTCCTGACGATTCCTTGGTCACGGACACGGTGACGGTGTCAGCCGATGGAAAAATGGAGGCCGGAACTTTTTATGAAGTTGATGTCCCGAGAGGAGATTTGAGGCTTACTGCCATCACTCTGGGCGAAGTGCTATGCGACCCGGTGGAAGGAATGATTATCCCTGTCGGGTCGGAATGCCCTCCCGTCTTCCTCCAATCCGAGCTTCTTGACACTCGTCGCGATGTGCTAAGGCACAATGTGGTACTATGCAAAAACTATTGTTTACTTACAGTGCGTCTTGAGAAACCGTTGGAAGAAGGTTTGCCTTTCGCATTGGACGTGACGGGTGGCGTCAACGGCTATTCTGCGGAAGGGAACCCGCTCGAAGGCGCTTTCAGGTTTCTGCTGCCGGATTCGGATAAGACCGAATTCACGATCTCGCTGCCTCGCCAATTAGACAACTCTTTGCTAATCAATCTGCTGTCGAAACAGGGGAAGACGCTTAGATCTTTTGCTTTCGGGGAATATGTGGAAGAAAGCGGTTATGACTGGACTGAAGCTGATTTGAAGGACCTTTCCATCACGATTGACTACTCCTCGTCTCTAATTACATTCCAATCAGATCTCTGGTCGGAGACTCTTTCTTTCGAGATTGTCGTCTGAATTTTCAGATTGTCCTGTTTTTATTTATCTTAGTGCTTCAGATACAGGGAAAAAATATGAAAATAGTTTATCTTGACGCGGCCACTATGGCCGGAACTTCTTTCGCTGACATTGAGGCGACCGGAGAGTTACTTTGTTATGACAATTCCACGGCCTCGGAAGCGCTCAAGAGGGTGGGGGATTGCGAAGTCCTGATTGTGAACAAGGTCAAAGTCACAAAAGAACTAATTGACGCAGCTCCTAATTTGAAACTGATATGCGAGGCTGCCACAGGCGTCAACAACATTGATTTGAAGGCGGCTGCAGAGAAAGGCATACCAGTCAAAAATGTGGCGGGCTATTCTACTGACTCCGTAGTTCAGGAGACTTTTATGCACATTCTTTCTTTGCTTGGCAACGGACCGTATTTTGATGATGTGGTGAAATCGGGCAAGTATTCTCTTAGCGGTCTGTTCACGGACACTTCCCGTCCATTCATTGAAATCACAGGCAAGACTCTTGGAATAATCGGGATGGGGACAATCGGCAGCAAGGTGGCGGCGATAGGAGTGGCGTTCGGGATGAAGGTCATCTATTTCTCCACTTCGGGCACCGGCCATTGTAAAGACTATCCGAGCGTAAGTCTTGAGACCTTGATGCGCACTTCGGACGTCATCTCCATTCACGCTCCATACAATGAGAGGACCGCCGGTCTCCTCGGAGAAAAAGAGTTGGGAATGATGAAAAAAACAGCTTTCATTGTTAATATGGGCCGCGGGGGCATAGTCAGTGAGGAGGCTCTGGCAAAAGCCATTGACGAGGACGCAATCGGAGGTGCCGCGCTGGATGTGTTCACTTCAGAGCCGCTTCCCGCGGACAGCCCTCTGCTGCACACCCGTCATCCGGAGAAGTTCCGTTTCACTCCTCACACTGCGTGGGCGAGCGTTGAGGCACGTACCCGTCTTGAGAAAAGCATAGCCGCCAACATTAAATCTGAGTCAGAAAATCTTTGAAACTGTCGTAATCTTTACGCAAAGACACTTTCCGGCTCGGCTTTTTCATAAAAGACGCGAGTCTTGAAGGGATCTCTATGTCACATCCGAGCGCGGCATCCACCGTGCCCTTAAATTTCGCCGGGTGTGCTGTTTCGAGAAAAAGACCGTTCTCATCTGCTTTTAAACTCTGTTTTAGAGCAGCGTAGGCGCAGGCTCCGTGCGGGTCAAGAATGTAGCCTGTCTTTTCGTGCGTTTCTTTCATTATCTCAAGAATCTGAGCGTCAGAGAATGTCGCCCCGCTTATGTCTTTGACCACGGCGGCGTGGTCATTATGGTAAAGAGCCATTATTCTTGCGAAGTTGCTCGGATCGCCTACGTCCATAGCATTGGCGATTGTCCTCACGGACGCTTTCGGAGAATATCTGCCGCTTTGCAGATAGTCGTAAAAAATGTCGTTGGAGTTGTTGGCGGCGATAAATCTCTTGACAGGCAAGCCCATACGCCTTGCGAACAATCCCGCAGTGATGTTTCCGAAATTGCCGCTCGGCACGCTTACGACAAGATTCTCAGCTTTGCCCATTTGTTTCATCTGGGAGTAAGCCCTGAAGTAGTAGAAAGCCTGAGGAAGCAGACGCGCCACGTTGATGGAATTGGCCGATGCGAGTCGCATACCGCCGTTGAGACTTTTGTCCATAAAGGCTGCTTTGACTATAGCCTGACAGTCGTCGAACACCCCGTCGATCTCCACTGCTGTGACATTCCGTCCGAGAGTGGCGAACTGGGCCTCCTGAATGGCTGTGACCTTTCCTTTAGGATAAAGCACGAACACGTTAATGCCTTCAAGATCATAGAAGCCGTTTGCCACGGCGGAGCCTGTGTCGCCCGAAGTGGCCACGAGAATGTTGATCTCTCCGCCGTCAGATTCTTGGCTCAGGAAGTAACTGAACAGTCTCGCCATAAATCGCGCTCCCACATCCTTGAATGCCAAAGTCGGTCCGTGGAATAGTTCCAGACTGTCGATTCTCTCCTCGACCCTGACCGCGGGACAATCGAATGAAAGGGTGTCATAGACAATCTTTTTTAGGTCTTGTTCTGGGATGTCGCCAGCGAACATATTCTCGGCCACCTTGAATGACATTTCCTGAAAAGACATATCTGCGATGTCCTCGAAGAACTTCTCAGGCATTCTGTCTATCCTTTCGGGCATATATAGCCCTTTGTCCGGCGCCAGACCTGACATTACGGCCTGCATCAGGCTGACTTTCGGTGAATTGCCGTTTGTGCTGTAGTATTGCATATTCTGTTAATTAATGTTCATAAATATGTTGATAAACTGGTCTTTTTCCAATGATCCGTAACCGCCGTCCAGACAGGAGAACTCGTCAAATACCCGAACGCTGTCAGGAACCATTCCCGGTGCGTAAATCAGGAAAGGCACAGGGCTGTCAGTGTGGGTACGATGCATCACTGGTGTAGGGTGATCGGGAAGCACTGCTATGGCCACCGGCTCTTTCCAATCTTTGACGGCTTCATAGATAGGTCCGACGGCTCTGCGGTCAAGATTCTCAATGGTCTTGAGTTTCAGTTCAAGGTCTCCGTCGTGACCTGCCTCATCGCTCGCCTCGATGTGAAGATAGACGAAATCATCTTTCTTTAGAGCTTCGACGGCGGCCTCGGCCTTGCCTTCGTAATTGGTGTCGAATAATCCTGTGGCCCCTTGCACATCAATGGCTTGCAGACCCGCATATTTTCCTATGCCTCTGATGAGATCAACTGCTGTGATCACGGCTCCGCTGTGAATCTGAGGAAATCTCGCCGACAGCGGCTGCATATCGGGGCGATGTCCTCCGGCCCAAGGCCAGATGCTGCTCACCTGATCCTCTCCTTTGGCAATTCGCTCTTTGTTCAACGGATGAATGGCGAGAAGTTTCTGCGATTTGAGAATCAATTCGTTAAGAAGTTCGGCGGTAGCTTCGGCCTCTTTCACCAACGGCTTCACAAGGTGCTCTCTCCACGGCTGTCCTGGGATGTCGTGAGGGGGAGTGCAGTCAATTCTG
>Ga0172377_10001370_pt1 | contig 24498 bp, 21 predicted proteins | sample Pumphouse3metaG_FD_119749 | JGI IMG/M metagenome (GOLD analysis project Ga0172377, IMG submission 119749) | Leachate microbial communities from a municipal landfill in Southern Ontario, Canada - Pumphouse #3 metaG | ecosystem: Engineered > Solid waste > Landfill > Unclassified | place: Canada... | reverse complement strand
CGAATTTATCGTCTTATTACCTTATGTTAATTTTAGTGGCGATGGCTCATTACCTGGCTCTTTATACAACATCTCATCTATCAATGATATTTATAATATCGCCATTACCTATCGAACCGAATCAATATATGGATCTAAACCGATCCTTTCCTATGGTCCCAGTCCCATGTGTGAGAGCTCAACTGAATTAGATTTAACAACGAGTGTAAATACAATTACTATCGAAGTAACGAATGTGGATTTTTTCAAAATCGAAACAGCTGAAAATCGTCTTTTCATTCATAGCATCGAAATTGATTATGCAAACGAAGGCGCACCAGCTTCTTTTGATTATTTGAGTTCGGGTGAAAATCAGGTAAGGATTAATCCGATAACTAGTTCCGGAGATTTGTATAATGGTAAAAGCGTTGCTGTTCCTTCTAGTATTATTCAAAACGGAAATTATTACGCGGCTCAAACGACCAAAACATATACCTATTACACATATGATTATTTTGTTAGCAATCCGCAACTTGTTGAAACAGCCGCTTATACTAATCCGATTGATGTCGCAGCCTTCTATACGATTTTTGGCACTTATCCATCCAACTATGTTAATCGCTATGATTATAGTTCGGCCTACTACATTTTTGGGAATCTAACAAGATGCGTGTCATATTATACGCGGACTGACGGTTATGCGACGGCAGTGCCCTACAAAGGCAACTATGACGGAATTCCGGCTTACTATGAGTGCGATATCGCTTTGGACTCGAGTTATTCTTCAAACAATCGCGGGGTCGGTCGCGTCGTGTGTTGGGACTATGGTTTTGATCCATCTAAAGGCGCTCTTGATTATGACTCTTCACCGGTCGCAGTATATACTGACGATCACTATGCAACTTTTTATGAGTATTTGAATGTCGGGTCATTTGGCACGAGGTTCAATGCGGAGTTATCTTCGACTAATTATATTTGGGGTTTAACAACTACACTTTTAACTTACTAATTACTATTTTAAAAATATCAGTTGTAACCTATGGTTATGATATAATAAATATATGGATTCACTAAAGACTTTAATACAAAGAAAACAATATAAACTTGTCTTAGACTTAACCAAATCATGTCAAGACATTGATTCGGTCGCTTTTCGGATTTCTGCTCATATCGGACTTGGAAACCTTGATGATGCTTTGAGTTTGATTAAAAAGCATCAAGATGAGTTTGGGGACGCGACGTTTAACATTATGAAAGTTCATTTTGAAATACTTTTGGCAAAGCATTTGTATGATCAAGCCTACGAGGAAGTAGAAATTTATAAAAACCTTCCTTATATTTCACAGGAGGTTGAAGAATACATAAATGATGCTGAGAAGATGATTCGTGCCCATGAACGAAGTCACAACAAAAACCGAAAAAAGAGTAAAGAAGAAATTTACGATATTTTGGAAAACGAAAATGATAGTTTAGTTTTGCTTTCGGCTCTAAACGATATTCGCAGTTATAATATCGGCGATTTTTTTGATTTGCTTGTTTGGTTTATGAAACGTAAAAACATTAATACGTTTGTCGATACATACCCTCTTTTGCTACTTGTCTCCGGAGGATATGATAAACCTGTTTCTTTTAACAAAAATAACAAACAATACACGGTCACACCTAAAGATTTGGAGCCGCCCTTTGTTAATGATAACTATAATAAGGTTATTAAATTAGTCGAAAACACCGCCAAAGATCCGGCAGTAAGCGAAGCGGCGAACTTTCTTTTAAACGAACTGATAATCATTCTTTATCCCGACAATATTTTCGATATTTCCATCAGTTTATTATCTGGGGCACTTTTATCTATGGCTTATGATCATTTTAAAATTCCTCGCGACGACAAAGCACTTGCCGCTCGTCTAGAAATCGGCGAAGAAGAACTCAAGCAACTGATCAAAAGCCTGAATGACTATCTAGTTGATAATCCACCAATTGAAGCGAACAAGTAAGTTAAAACTGATTAAAAAGACATTCTTTTTAGTGTTTCATTTGAATCTGATACGAATGTATTCTATACTTTATGTCGATTGCATTTTTATTAAGGAGAATAATATAAATTATGGAAAAGAAAATCACTAAACTCGAACAATCAAAAATCGAAGTTATCGTCAGCGTTGAAAAAGACATTTGGGCTAAAGCGCAAAAAGATTCTTTTAGCAAATTAGCCGCTGATGTCGAAATTAAAGGCTTCCGCAAAGGCAAGGCCCCCGCGGAAATGATTAAGGCCAAAGTTGATCAAGGTCAAGTGTTTGACCGGGCGATTAATTCCATTCTTCAAGACACTTATCGTCAAATCATAAGCGAAGAAAATTTACGGCCATATGCCCGTCCTGTCGTTGATGTTACCAAATTGAGTGATCTCGAACTCGAATTAAAGTTTACTTTAGTTTTAGCTCCTGAAGTCACACTTGGTGAATACAAAGGATTACACGCTGAGAAAAAAGAAGCGGTGGTCACCGATCACGAAATTAGCCACGCGATTGAACATCTCGTCGCTGATAATGCCTCGCTAGTCGTTAAAGAAGACGCGGCCGTCTTAGGCGATACCGTCGTCATGGACTTCGAAGGATTTGTCGATGGTAAACCTTTTGAAGGTGGCAAAGCCGAAAACCACTCGCTTGAGTTGGGTTCTGGCCAATTTATTCCGGGTTTTGAAGACGCACTTGTCGGCGCTAAAGCCGGAGACGAAAAAGACATAAACGTCAAATTCCCGACTGAATACGTTCCCGAACTCGCGGACAAGGATGCAACATTCAAAGTTAAGGTTCACGAAGTGAAAGTCAAGAAAGTTCCCGAACTTAACGAAGACTTAATTAAAGATTTGAATTTACCTAACGTTAAAACCGTTGAAGATTTAAAGGCTCATCAAAAAGCTAAGTTAGAAAGCCAGAAGGCCAATGATGTTAAACGCGATTACTATGAAGCGATAGTAAAGCAAATTCGCAATAACGCCAAAATTGACATTGCCAAAGAAATTATCGATGGCGAAGTCGAAGCCATGGAAGAAAATATGCTTAAGCAAATCGAACAACAAGGCTTGACGATGGAAAAATATTTACAAATTACCGGTCAGTCCTCGGAAAAACTCCATGAGCAAATGGCCAAAGAAGCCGAAGATAACATTCGTTCGGTCCTCGTCTTAGAAAAAATCGCTGAAGTCGAGAATATCAAAGTTGAAGATGATGAAATCGAATTTGAACTCGCCAAGATTGCTGACCAATACAAGATGCCATTAGAAGAAGTTAAAAAAGTTCTAAAGGATAGCATGGACCGCTTTAGTGCCGATGTTCGTTCACGCCGCATTCAAGAATTTATTGTTAACAATAACGATTAACTAACGAATAATAATTATAGGAGGTCTTTAAATGGACGAAAACCTACCCCTTACCTTGCCGCTTCTCGTGACGAGGAGCTTAGTCGTCTTTCCTAATACGAACCAACCAATCGAGGCGGCTCGTCCTTTTTCAATGAAAGCCATTGAAGAAAGTCGTGATAACGCGAGCTCGCTCCTTTTTATCGTGAGTCAAAAAGACCCGAATATAGACGATCCTTTAGCCGAAGATCTTTATCAAGTCGGCACATTGTGCCGTATTATTTCCTTTGGCGACCAAAAGCAGTTTTACCGCATTCGTGTGACGGCCACTAAGCGCGTCGCCATTCAAGATGTTCGCATCGAAGATAATCACTATGTCGCCGATGCCATCGTTTTAGAAGATATTCAAACCAATGCGAACGAAACGGCAGTTATCGTCCGTAACATCCTTGAACAAATTGAACAGATGCCGAGCCTATCGCGGAGCTTTCCTCGTCAAGTTGTCAATTCTTTATCCAAAGGACTCTCGCCGACGGAGTTGACCGATACGCTCGCGACGTATTTAAATATGCCTAACGAGCAAAAACAAGCTTTGCTTGAAGAACTTGATATTAATAAGCGCCTCATGCTCATTTTAGATGTGATTAATCAGGCTAAGGCCGTGATTGAAATTGATAAAAAAATTCAAAACAGTATTCAAAAATCAACTGAGAAAAATCAACGTGAATACATTCTTCGCGAAAAGATGAAAGCGATTAAGGAAGAACTCGGGGAAATCACTCCGGGGGAAGACTCAGAAGAAGATATTTTAAAGAAGCTGGATAACAATCCTTTTCCAGAATATGTCAAAGCTAAGGTCAAGGCTGAATTAAAGCGTTATGAGATGATGCCACAAGCCTCGCTTGAAGCCTCGCTTATTAAAAGCTATATCGACTTAATTATGAATTTGCCATGGTATCAGAAAACGGAAGATAATGACATCTTGGAAGACGCCGAACAAATTCTTAACGAAGATCATTATGGTCTTGATAAGGTCAAAAAAAGAATTATTGAATATTTAGCCGTCAAGAAAATGACTGGCAACTTAAAAGCTCCGATTCTTTGCTTTTATGGCCCACCTGGTGTTGGCAAAACCTCACTTGGCAAGTCGATTGCACGGGCATTAGGTCGCAAATTTTTTAAAGCTTCCTTGGGTGGTATTTCCGATGAAGCTGAAATTCGCGGACACCGGCGTACGTATGTTGGAAGTATGCCTGGACGTATTATTAGCGGCATGAGAAAAACCGGCATGATCAATCCTGTTTTCTTACTTGACGAAGTCGATAAGCTGTCAACATCGTATAAAGGCGATCCGGCCAGTGCTTTGCTCGAAGTTCTCGATCCTGAGCAAAATTTCGCGTTTAATGATAACTATGTTGAAGAGCCCTACGATCTGAGTAATGTTTTGTTTATTGCGACGGCTAATTACCTTGAAAACATTCCTGCGCCTTTACGCGATCGCTTGGAATTAATCGAAGTCAACTCCTACACCGAACTTGAAAAAATTCAAATTGCTAAGCATTTTTTGCTTAAAAAGCAAATGAAAGCTAATGGCATTGAAGACAAGAATATTAAATTTACTGACGAAGCTTTCCAATATGTTATTCAATATTACACTCGGGAAGCCGGTGTCCGTGAATTAGAGCGTAAAATCGCGGCCGTAATTCGCAAAATTGTCGTTGAAATCGTCAAAAAGCCCGACTTAAAAGTTTTAGAAGTCGGTCCTCAAGACATTCGCAAGTATCTAGGTGTTGAAATATTTGAAAACACCAAGAAAGAAAAAGAAAACCAAATCGGTGTCGTTACCGGACTTGCCTATACCGAATACGGTGGTGATATCTTGCCAATCGAAGTGAATTATTTCCCAGGCAAGGGCAACCTAGTCTTAACCGGAAAACTCGGTGACGTGATGAAAGAAAGCGCCAGTATCGCTCTCGACTATGTAAGAAGTAATGCCGTCAAATATGGAATCAATAGCGAAATTTTCGCCAAAAACGATATTCACGTTCACGTTCCCGAAGGGGCGGTGCCAAAAGACGGCCCGAGCGCCGGCATAGCGATTGCAACAGCAATCGTCTCCTGTTTAACTAAACGGGCAGTCGATGCGAATGTGGCCATGACAGGTGAGGTGACCTTGCGTGGTTATGCTCTTCCTATCGGTGGACTCCGCGAAAAATCTCTCGCCGCTCTTAGAAGTGGAATTAAAACCATTATCGTTCCTCAGGAAAACAAAAAAGCAGTGGATGAACTTCCTAAAGAAGTAAAAGAAGCCCTGAATATCGTTTATATGAAGACAGTCGACGATGCTTTAGACATCGCCTGTGTAAAATAATGATTGATTTCCGCAACGTTCAATTTATCAAAAGCGCGCCATCAATTTCAGAAAGGCCCGACGGCCTTTTTGATATTATGTTCGTTGGACGAAGCAATGTCGGTAAATCATCACTAATTAATGCTTTATGTTCTCGCAAAGATTTAGCGTATACGTCATCAAAACCCGGACACACTAAATTACTCAATTACTATAATGTTGATAATAAGTTTTATCTTGTTGATGCCCCGGGATATGGCTATATCGCTCGAGGTCCAAGAGATGCTTTTGGCGACATGATGGAAGATTACTATGCGACGAGTAAACCACGTCTGGTTGTTTTTCTTTTTGACAGCCGCAGAATTCCTAAAGATGAAGATATTTCTTTCATGAAGTATTTAAAAGAGAAAGAAATCCCTGTGCTCTTAGTTCTGACTAAAGCCGATAAGTTAAATCAAAGTGGAAAAGCTGCGATTAATAAGAACGTTAAGCCGCTTTTAGCTTCTTATGCATCAAATAACTATCTTTTAGCGAGTATTCATCGAAAAGAATCTTTAACCGCCATCAGTGCAGCCATTTCTTCTTTGTTGAAGATTTAAACGACTAATACTTTAGTGAAGAGACGTTTCGACGTCTTTTTTCTTTGAAAAGATTTCAGAAAATGCTTTTGGTGCGGAAAGAACACTGACGGCGACAATAATTATTAAGACGACTTCTGGAGTAGCAAGGCTATTTGCACGTAACGTCGAGCCAAGCGTTTGGAATATATATAGCCCAAAAGCTATCGCTCCGAGAAAATTGAAAAACGGAAAGGAAAATCTAGTTTGAAAGAGAGAATATATCGCGGCGGCGAATAAAATTAGAAGAAGCGGCTCTTTATAAGTGAAGATTGGCATAAAAGAAATAATCAAAACAATCGTGAAAGAAGAAAGGGCGATAACATTACGAACAAGCGACTTTTTAAATTTTGGAAGAAGGGTTAAGCAATAGCCAACAAAGACGCCGCCAATGCCTCTTAAGGGATAGCCAAGAATTGCCCATAGGTTAGTGAAATAAATATTGTATCCGCCTTGTGCATAAGGAACAAAATCTGGTGGCAAGGCATAAAAGTAGGTATAGCCTAAAACGGCAAAAGTAAGAAGAATAGCGACAAGCATTTTTTTGTTTTTGATAAGTCGAAGAAGAAAGAAAAGAATAATTTGCGCGATTATTTCGACAGGAATGAACCATAAATAGCCGAACAGCCAACCGATATGACGCATGGTGATGGTGTTGTAAACAGCGAAAAATAGGGCTACTAAAAAAGGAAGACCGAGCCTTCGTAATCTTTTGCTTATAAAAGTTAAAAACCCTTTTCCCATCTTTTCTTCTTTAACGTTTGCATAACTGGAAGCAAATAAAAAGCCACCAAGCATCAAGAAAAAATCAACTGACACACATGTGACGCCCATGTCAAGAATGGTTGTTTTAAGGGGCATAAAACCATGAAAGATAAGGACACTCCAAGCCATCACAAAGCGTAAGATCTCAATTAAACTATTTTTTTGAAAGGAATTTGCTTTCATCGTTTTATTATTATATCAAACGAATATACGATTCATTAGTGGCAAAAAAATATTTATTAGAACAATATAATGACAGTAATAATAATCTTGAACTTAATATTAATTATCGCCGCGTATCTACCTCAAAACCTAATTTGAGTAATTATTCCGAAGATTAAAAATCACAATCATCATTTCTTAAATATAGCTATGGTTTGCCATAGTTTTTATTCGCTTTCATCTCTGAATATTTTCTTTTCTTGTTAAACAAGTCCTATCTTACTATAATGTGATTATTCCAATGACGAGGAGTTCGTAGCTTCTTTATATCTAGAGATTCATCAAGTGGTGGAAAGATGAAAATAAAGGATTTGCGATGTCGCCTTTGAGGAAGAATAGGAATATTCCGTCACCCACGTTAAGGGTCATTGAGGTGCATATCAAAATGATATGAATTAAGGTGGTACCGCGCATTTGGCGTCCTTATGTGGACGCTTTTTATTTGCTTAAGGAGAAAATTATGGCCCTCGACAAACGCTACAACCCCCATCAAGTCGAAGCGGGAAAATATACGACTTGGAAAAAACAGGGATATTTTAAATCTGGAGATAAGTCTAAACCTCCTTTTTCCCTTGTCATCCCACCGCCTAACGTCACCGGCAAACTACATTTGGGACACGCCTGGGATAACACAATTCAAGATGTTATAACTCGTTATAAAAAAGCTCAGGGATTTGATGTTTTATGGCTTCCGGGAATGGACCACGCCGGCATCGCCACTCAGGCTAAAGTTGAACAATTAATGCGAAGCGAAGGCAAAGACAAATATATCTTAGGTCGTGATAAATTTCTCGTTGAGATGTGGAAGTGGAAAGAGCAATACGCAAGCTCAATTCATGAGCAGTGGGCGAGTCTTGGCTTAGCTCTTGATTATGACAAAGAGCATTTTACGCTTGATAAAAATCTTGATTTGGCAGTGCGTACTGTCTTTAAAAAGCTTTTCGATAAAGGTCTTATTTATCAAGGAGAAAGAATAATTAATATCGATCCCATTTTAAAAACGGCTCTTTCCAATATTGAAGTCATCCATAAGGATGTAAAAGGAGATTTTTATTATTTCCGTTATCCGATTGTGGGCAGTGATGAATCTTTAATTATTGCTACGACAAGACCGGAAACGATGTTTGGCGATGTGGCCGTCTTTGTTAATCCAAAAGATGAACGATATACGCATTTTATTGGCAAAGAAGTAATTAATCCTGCGGACGGAAGAAGTCTTCCAATCATGGCTGACGAATATGTTGATAAGGAATTTGGCACGGGCGTGATGAAATGCACGCCGGCTCATGATCCAAATGATTTTAACTTATCGGAAAAATATCACTTGGAAAAACCGATTTGTATGCATGTCGATGCGACAATGAATGAACTCGCCGGAAAGTATGTCGGTTTAGATCGTTATGAATGCCGCAAGCAATTGCTTGAAGATATTAAGGATAAAGGTCTTTTTGTTAAAAGCGATAAAGTAACCCATTCTGTCGGTCATAGCGAAAGAACGAACGCGGTGGCTGAACCATATTTAAGCAAGCAATGGTTTGTTAAAATGCAGCCATTAGCCGAGCAAGCCCTTTCTCAGAGCACAGTTGAATTTATACCCAAACGCTTTCAAAAGATTTTCCAAAACTGGATGGAAAATGTTGAGGACTGGTGTATTTCTCGTCAATTGTGGTGGGGGCACCGAATTCCGGTTTACTATCACAAAACAAGTGGCGAAGTTTTAGCTTCAATTGAAGCTCCGAAGAATCTTGACGAATACACTCAAGATGAAGATGTTCTCGACACGTGGTTTTCTTCCGCTTTGTGGCCCTTTGCAACTTTAGGATGGCCCCATGAAACAGATGATTATAAACGCTTCTATCCTAATTCGGTGATGGTGACAGGTTATGACATAATTTTCTTTTGGGTTAGCCGCATGATTTTTCAGGGACTGGAATTTACGTATAAATCGCCATTTGAAAAATGTGTGATTCACGGTTTGATTCGTGATGCCAAAGGAAGAAAGATGACTAAGTCCCTAAATAATGGTATTGATCCCATTGAGATAATTGGAAAACATGGTGTTGATGCCTTGCGTTATTTCTTGATGAGCAACACGGCTCCCGGACAAGACACCCGTTATTTAGAAGAAAAAGTTATTGCTAGTAGTAATTATTTAAATAAAATCTGGAATTCGGCCCGCTACGTTTTTAATTTGTTGGGCGATGATTTCGTTCCGGAAGAGTTGGATTATGAAAGCCTATCTCCGCTTGAAAAAAATATTATTCATAAGCACCAAAAAACGATTTCATCAGTTACTCGAAACATGGATAAATATCAGTTTTCGATGGCTCTAAAAAATCTCTATGCATATGTTTATGACGATTTTTGTTCACGTTATCTTGAGATGAGCAAAGTCACCTTTGGACTTAACGATAAAGCGCTTAGTAAAAACGCTCAACAAGTTCTTTTTAAGATACTAAAAGACATCATCGTGATGATTGCTCCTTATACTCCTTTTATCGCCGAAGAACTTTATCTTTCCTTACCTAATCATCTTGACTCAGTGATGCTTGAAGCATTTCCACAAACAAGAAAAATTAAGGTAAACAAAAAAGATGAAGAAGCGGTCGAGAATCTATATCAGGCCATTCAGGATATTCGTAATTATAAGGTTGAGATGAATTTGGTTCCAAACCACCCACTTATTATCAAAATACGCGGAAAAAACGAACCATTTGCGAACTTTTCTAAATATTTGGGTCGTTTTTCGTTTGCTAAACATATAACACTTGGCGCAGATATTAAGGCTGGAAAGAGTGACGTTTCTTTCTTCTATTCAAGTTTTGATATGTTCATTGAAGAAGCGATTGATAAAGCTGAATTGATGGAAAAACTTAATAAAGAAAAAGCGAAACTTGAATTTGAAATCAACCGTTCAGAAGCCATGTTAGCTAATGATAGATTCGTGTTAAAAGCACCAGTGGATAAAGTAAAGAATGAAAAAGAAAAATGTGCCAAAAACAAAGAACTATTATTAGCGGTAAAAAACAAAATTGAAGATTTAAAATAATTTATCATTTTCGATCATTTTTAAGAAGCGCCCACCTATATATCGGTAGGAGGTCATTTTATGAATTTACAAATCATGAGTCTTGAAGAAATGGAACAGCATGTCACTGGCGAAGCAATTACTCTTTCAGCCGTGATGGCGATTGCTGCGATTGCGATAGTGGCGGTTGTTGTCTACCGCTTATTTATGTCAGAAAAAGGATCGACTACTTTGCCGGGTGGCTTTAAGTTCGAATGGAAATAATTATAATTGCGAATTAAGGATTTGCCCTTAGAAGAGCGTCCTCGAGAAAAGGCTTTACGCTACGGAATTCAAAGCTTATCAAATATTGAAGTGCTGGCCATCGTCATCGGTAGTGGGGTTAAAAATAGCAGTGCCCTCGATATCGCATCAAAGCTAATATCAGCAGCGAATGGCCTTCATTTTCTAGAAAACTGTTCGCTTGAAAAATTGCAAAGCGTCAGCGGCATGAAAAAAATTTCATCTCTTCGTCTTGCTGCCGTCTTTGAACTTTTTAAACGTGTTGAGGCGACACGTTTAGAAAGGAGCAGCGAAGTGGTTAACGCTGAAGTTATCTTTAATAAATACAAACTTGATTTTATTGCTGAGAATCAAGAGCATTTTGTTCTACTTCTTTTATCGCGAAGGGGGATGATTGTCGGAGAGAGAAAACTGTATCGAGGTACGGCCGAATATTTTCCGCTTTCAGTCAGTGAAATTTTAGCAGAAGTCCTTTCAAATAAGTGTTTCTCCTTCATCGTTCTTCACAACCACCCGAGTGGAGAAATAAAGCCAAGTGATGATGATTTAATCTCGACAAAAATTCTTGAAAGCGAAGCAGCGAGAATGAAAATCAAATTCGTTGATCACATCATCATCGGCGAAAAGTCCTATTTTTCGTTTGCTGACAACAATCTCATTAAAATGAGGGGCAAATAATAGCTATAAATTCATGGTTTCCTTAACATTCGTTAAAAAAGGTTGTCACGCATTTCAAATGTGTTTATAATATTCACGTTGTCGCCTCACTAGCTACAACCGCTTAGAAAAGGTTCTTAACAAATCTTAACGATTGACCTCCATAGCGAGTCATTAGTGAAATCTTGAAAAGAGGAGGTAACCAATGTACGCAATTATTGAAACCGGCGGTAAGCAAATCAAAGTCGAAGTTGGCCAAACAATCTATGTTGAAAAACTAGATGTTGAAGTCGACGGAAACTACACTTTTGATAAAATCTTACTCATCGGCGATAAGAAAGCCAAAGTCGGCAGCCCTTACGTCAAAGACGCAAGTGTTGTCGCGAAAGTTGTCAAACAAGGTCTTAGCAAAAAACTCAGAGTGTTTAAGTACCGCAACAAACACAACGAACGCAAGACCATCGGCCATCGTCAGCCCTACACTTGTTTAGTCATCGAATCAATTAACGGTTAAATATGATTAAAGTCACTTGTGAGATTGTAAACAACCACATTACCAGTTTGGAAATTGAAGGTCATGCGCATAGCGCAGAACCTGGCAAAGACTTGGTGTGCAGTGCTGTTTCCGCGGTGACCTTCGGAGGTCTAAATGCTCTCCGCAACACCCAGCAAAATCTTAACGTTCAAGTTCAAGAAGGTTATGTCTTAATTACGAAAAGTGGCGTGACTGAAAGCGAAGATGAAATTGTTCTTAAAACGATTCTCACTCAGCTCGAAACGATCGCTAATGACTATCCCAAGTACGTCAAAATTATCAGAAAGGAAAACTAAGCAATGATTTATAAATTAAACCTGCAGTTCTTTGCTTCGAAAAAGGGCGTTGGCTCAACCAAAAACGGCCGTGATTCTCATTCCAAGCGCTTAGGGGCTAAAAAATCAGATGGCGAATTCGCAACCGCCGGCTCTATTTTATATCGCCAAAGAGGCACAAAAGTATATCCAGGCGTTAACGCCATGCGCGGCGGAGACGACACCGTCTTTGCTGTTGTCGATGGCATCGTCAAATTCGAACGTGTCGGTAAATCGCGTAAGCGCGTCAGCGTCTACGAAGTAAAATAATAAATGAGACCACAAATATGTGGTCTTTTTTACTCCTTTTGTGTTTAATATATATGTATGGATATTAAAAAACTTTCAATTATCATTCCTTGCTATAACGAAGGTAAGAAAATACGTCGCAATCTCGAAGAGCGTGTGTTGCCTTTTTTAAAGGAACGGCATATTAATTACGAAATCATTCTCGTCAATGACGGTTCCAAAGATAACACCAAAGAATTATTTAATGTCTTAGTGTTAGAAAATGTTTTGCCGCTTGGCTATGATCGAAACCGCGGTAAAGGCGGAGCGGTAAAATTCGGAATCGAACACGCCACCGGAGATTACGTTTTATTCATGGATGCCGATTTATCAACTGATTTAAAAGCTTTGGATTTAATCTATGCCGATCAAGATGATGCTGATATGTATATTGGTTCTCGCCACTTAAAGGAAAGCGTATTAGCCAAAAAGCAAGGCGTTGTCCGTCGTTTTGTCGGTCGTAGTTGTCGGATTATCGTCAACACGACTTTTAAATTTAAATTTAAAGACACGCAATGTGGTTTTAAACTAATTAAGACTGAATATGCCAAAGAGATGGCGAGCCGGCAAATAATTAATGGTTTTGCCTTTGATGTTGAATATTTATATATGGCGCAGCTTAATGATTTAAAAATTAAAGAAATACCTGTCATCTGGGAAAATGACGAAGATAGTAAAGTCAGCACTTTTAAAAGCAGCATTCGCTTTTTTAAGGACGTACAAATTATTAAGAAGAATAGAAGCAATTATTTTTTTGCTGGTAAGTAATTATTATGTTTATTGATCGCGCTAAAATAATGGTAAAATCTGGCAAAGGTGGCGATGGCCTCATCGCATTTTTGCATGAAAAATATATGCCGAATGGCGGACCAAGTGGCGGTAACGGCGGACGTGGTTCTTCAATTATTTTGAAAGCTTCCAGTTCGGTGAACACCCTTTTTGGCTTATATCGTAAAAAAGTTATTCGCGGGGAGGATGGCGAAAAAGGTGGCATTAAGAACCAATATGGACGCGGTGCCAAAGATGTCATTGTCGAGGTCCCAGTCGGAACGATTGTCTACGAAGCGGAAAGCCGCAATTTTCTTTTTGATTTAAACGAAGAGGGAACTAAGTATGTCGTTGCCAAAGGTGGACGAGGCGGACGGGGAAACGCCGCCTTTAAAAGCTCACGTAATCGCGTTCCGCGTATTGCCGAAAATGGCCTTCCCGGTGAAGAAAAAGAAATACTTCTTGAACTTAAACTACTAGCCGATGTCGGCTTGGTCGGTTTTCCAAATGTCGGTAAGTCAACACTTTTAAGTGTTGTTACTAATGCGAATCCAGAAATTGCTGACTATCCCTTTACAACTATTACTCCAAATCTCGGCGTTGTTAGTGTTGATAATAATACCTCGTTTGTAATGGCTGATTTACCGGGTCTCATCGAAGGTGCTCATCAAGGCAAAGGACTTGGACTTACTTTCCTGCGCCATATTGAAAGATGTCGCGTTATCATTCATATGATCGACCTGTCCGGCGAACGTAATCCACATGATGATTATTTATCAATTAACGAAGAGTTAGAAAAATATGGATATAATCTGACCAAACGTCCGACAATTATTTGCGGAACTAAAATGGATGAAGACGGTGCCGAAACTCGCCGGTTAGTATTAGAAAAGAAACTAAAAGTTAAAATATATGGAATCAGCGCTTTGACGCATGAAGGCTTAAAAGAATTGATGTATGCCTGTGGCGATTTATTAAAACAAACTCCGGCTTTTCCAATCGTATCCAAAGAAGGAAATGTCGAGACCATTCGCATTTATGACGCCTATAAAGATAACGCGGGTGACTTTAATGTCGTCTTAGAAAAAGAAGGCGTTTACCGAATTGTTGGCGAAAAGGTCGAAAGAACGTATCATTTAATTAATCTAACGACTGACGAAGGGTTAATGAAATTAATGACTTATCTTCGTAAGATTGGAATCGAAGATAAACTACAAAAAGTTGGCGCCAAAGATGGCGACACTGTGCTACTTTGCGACTTCGAATTTGACTACATCGAGTAATGGAGGTGTGTTATGAAGTTAGAACAATACCTTGGCGAAATTGAAAAGTTTCTTCAACAATATCTAAAAGACGCGCATGCGAAAGGTTACGTTTTGGGTATTTCTGGAGGCATTGATTCCGCTCTTGTCGCCGCCTTGAGCGTTAAAGCGGTGGGCAATGATAAACTTTTTGCTTTATTAATGCCAATTGACTCCCATCCTTCCGATTTAAAAGACGGAATTGACCTTTGCCATAAATTTAATATTGCTTATGAAGTAGTCGATTTAAGTGAAGTTTATCATTTATTAGTTAAAAATTATGGTTTTATGGATGATGAATCATCTCAATTGGCGCTTTATAACACCAAAGTAAGACTTAGAATGGTTACGCTATATGCATTTGCGCAGGCGCGAAATTCGCTTGTGTTAGGAACTGATAATGCTGACGAGATTCATGTTGGATATTTCACTAAATATGGTGATGGGGCCGCTGATTTAGTCCCATTGGCCGAATTAACTAAAGGCGAAGTCTTTCAAGCCTCAAAAATGCTTGGAGTTCCAGATAGTATTTTAAAGCGCATACCGACAGCCGGACTTTTTATCGGTCAAACCGACGAAAAAGAATTAGGCGTGACATATGCGGAGCTTGATGACTATCTATTAGGCAAAGAAATTAAGCAAAAAGCTAAAGAACGAATTCAATATCTTCATCGCGTCAGTGAACATAAACGAAATCCAATTCCGCGCCCAGTTAAATATAATCGCAACTCCAAATAGTATTGCTACTTTTTATATAATAAAGGGTTGAAATAACTCATATTCAGTGTATAATTTTTTTTAAGTCTTTTTTATTTCCAAAAAAAAGGGGGAATTAACAACATGAAAAAGAAATTTTTATTATTGCCGTTACTCATGCTTGTCCTCGGTGCTTGCGTCCCAAAGGGCGATTCAAGTTCCGGAACAGTCGATGATTCAAGTAGCGACCCATCAAGCGAAGTCAGCAGTGATCCTTCTAGTGACACGAGCTCAGACTCCTCGACCGATCCTTCCGAAAAGGAAGAAATCGATCCTTCCGGTCTCAACGCCATTCTTAAATTTGACGTCTACTCGTTACTGCCAGAGATTTATTCGAATGACTATGAAGTTGGCGATTATTCAAGTGAAAGTTATCCGATTGATGTTTACATCGATTTATTTGACTGGGAACTAAACGACGTTATCGCTTACGAAACAGCTCTCGAATCGAGCCTTGTTCTTGACGAAGACAATGGTTATATCATTCAAGAGAATCTTTACATTTTCATTTATGAAGACACAGAAAATTTTGATGTGCCAGTTTTTGGTCTTAATATTTATTCGATTGCTGAATCAGTTGAAAAGGATGAAATCAATCCCGCTCTCCTCAACACCTATTTTGATTTTGACATTTATGTCATGATTCCTCAGATTTTTTCAAATGATTATGAAATCGGATCTTATCCAAGCGAAGATTATCCAGTCGATGTCTACATCGATTTGTATGACTGGACTTTGGATGACGTTATCGCTTATGACGACGCTTTATATCTAAGTCTCGATGTCGATGAAAACTATGGCTATGTCATTCAAGAAAATCTATTCATCTTCGTTAATATTGATGAAAACACTAATGTGCCTTTCATCAATATTTATTCAGACGCCGCCTTTGTCGCACCTGAAGTATCTGCTCTTTGGCCTGCCGATGCGATTAATTCGTTTTTCGGAAGCCCTGATATTGGAGCCTTAGTACCGGCCTTTGTATCAGCAGCTGATTTTTCATATTATGTTTCTGGTGAAGATGATATGGCCCAACTTATAATTTACACCGATTACGCAACGGTTGATGGTGAAGATCTTTATGTCAGTGCTCTTGAAACCGCCGGTTGGGTTGTGGATGATACTTTATATGATACTTTAGGCTATATTGCAAATGATGCAGACGAACAGATTTCTCTAATATTCTACTGGTATGAAGGCGCTATGTATTGGTCCTTCATGGCTTTTTATCACGAACCAGAACCCGAACCAGCCGACGGAACAGCTCTCTTTGATTTTTCAACAGCTGATCAACGCTTATCATTGAGCAGTGATCAACAAGTTTGGCTAAGTGATGATCATGTTGTTACTTTGACAATTAATAAAAGCTCAGCAGCTTCAGGTATTGTTGATTATACTAATCCACTTCGCGTTTATTCTGGACACGAAGTTATTTATTCGATTGAAGAGGGTTATGTCTTTGATTCAATCATCATAACCGCTAACTCAACTTCTCACGCTGATGTAGTTGGTAATTCAATAATTACAGGCGGAAGTGTTCTCGTTGAAGGTAGTGTCGTAACAATCACTGCTGATGCAGCCGCTGAAGTAATTTCATTTACTGCAAGCGCTCAAACTCGCTGGAACAGTGTCGAAGTTTATTATTCTGAAGTTTTATAAAAATAGCGTAATAGTTTTAGGGTCCTTTTGGACCCTTTTTCTTTTTCTTCCTTTAATATTGTATTGAGGTAATGTAAAATTAACATAATAGGATAAATATGGAAGAAAATCGCAGCGTCTTAACAATTGTGGCTGCTCTTGTAAGTGCCGTCTCAATTCTCTTATTACTAATTGTGTTTGTTCTTCTTTATAGGTAGAAAATGTATTATTCATTCAAAGGTAAAATAACATTAGTTCGCAAAGACTTCATCGTCATTGAAGTCGAAGGTATCGGTTTTCAAGTATTTGTTCCTCATATCGAAGATTATCGGATGGATGAGGAAATTTTCATATACGTATACCAAGTTGTCCGTGAAGACGAGCAATATCTAGTCGGCTTTAAAAGCGAATATGAAAAAGAAGCCTTTTTGTCTTTAATTTCAGTTAAAGGGATTGGACCGAGAACTGCTCTCGGGGCGATGAGTACAACGAGTGCAGAAGAATTATTCAGCGCCATATCCGCAAATAATATTACTTTTCTAAAAAAACTTCCGGGAATCGGAGCGAAAGCGGCCGCTCAAATCATTCTTGATTTAAAAGGCCAACTGACTGGTTCGCCCTCGGGCAACCCGAATCAATATGATGAAGTACGCGATGCCTTAAAAGGTCTCGGTTATAAAGTTAAAGAAATTGAAAACGTCTTAGCCAGTATTAACGAAAAGGATGCGACCAACGAAGATATTCTTCGTTTAGCGCTTAAGAAGCTTAAAAAATAATGAGCGAAAGAATTCTTGATGCCAAAAAAAACGTAAAAGAAGAAGAAGTTGAAATTTCTCTGCGTCCGAAATTTTTAAAGGAATATGTCGGTCAAGAAGAATTAAAGCGAAATCTTCGCGTTTTTATGGGTGCCGCCAAACATCGTGACGAAACACTTGATCACGTTCTTCTTTATGGTCCTCCGGGATTAGGAAAAACGACATTGGCGTATGTTATTGCCAATGAGATGAAAGGCAATATTCGCGTTATTAATGGACCTTCAATTGAACGAGCCGGCGATTTAGCTTCTATTTTAGCTGACTTAAAAGCCGGCGATATTTTGTTTATCGATGAAATTCATCGTTTGCCGCGTATCGTCGAAGAAGTTCTTTATGGAGCAATGGAAGATTTTAAATTGACCATTCTTATTCCTCGTGAGCAAGGCTCCAATACATTAAATTTGACCCTTGAACCATTTACTCTTATTGGCGCGACGACAAGAGCTGGTGATTTGAGTTCCCCGCTCAGAAGTCGTTTCGGCATCGTCGAAAAGATTAATTTTTATAGCGAAAAAGAAATTGAAGGCATTGTTCAAAGAACATCGAAAGTGCTGAAAACGGAAATTGATGAAAAAGCTGTTTCTTTAGTCGCCAAACGCAGTCGTGGCACGCCGCGAATTGCCAATCGTCTTTTTAGACGCGTTCGTGACTTCGCTAATTATGAAGGTAAGGATGAAATTGCTGAAAACGATGCCAAAAAAGCTCTCGATGCCTTAAAGGTTGACAATCTCGGACTCGATGATGTTGATGTGCGCTACTTAACGGCAATCATCGATCGTTTCAAGGGAGGTCCGGTTGGATTAGAAGCGGTGGCCTCGGCGATAGGCGAAGAAATTATGAACCTTGAAGATGTCTATGAACCATACCTCTTGCAAATTGGAATGATTAACCGCACTCCCCGTGGACGAATGGCGACCGAAAAAGCTTATGCTCATTTGAGAAAAAATCATCAAAAATCACTGTTTTAATTTGATTTCTTCTTTATACCAATATATTAAATTAACGCGTTAGAACGCGTTTTTATTCGCTTTTCTGCAAAAATTTTCCGTTGCATTACTTTTATAAAAGTAGTATCTTATATAAGCGAACGTAAATTAACTACTTAATTTAGATTTACCGCTTTGAAAAAGTGATTATCTCTCACATTATCGGAGGACCACCATGCGTCGACTTATAGCTTACATAACTCTCGCCGTCTCATCAATTATAGCCATTGGTGTCGGCATTAATCCCATCATGTCAAAAGGTATTAACAATCTTGACTATCGTGATGGTCGTCAATTCGTTTACCAACTATTCGAAAAAGATGATGAAACGACCGATATCGACTATGAAGACGCCGCCAAAGAAGTGGCGAAAGACATGGATGAAAGGTTAAAAACCTGGGGTGTTTCAAATTATAGCGTCAAAACTGAAGGCAATGATATCATTCGCGTTTCCTTAACGGCAACAAATGATGCCGAGTATGGTTACTTAGAAAATTACCTTGGTTTTAATGGTCAAAACTTTTCCATCGCCACCGTGAATGAATCGGTTAGGTTAACTCATGACGAAGTCTTTTTAGATAGCGAGGCGTATATCGTTTATGAAGGATATGCTCCTTATGTGATTATACCTTTGAGCAATACATCAGAATTTAAAGCTCTCGTCGATGCCGCCAACTCAGCGATGAATGAAGATCCTCAGACGACAGAAGATCCTAATCCTGGTTTTCGCAAATCGAAAATCGATGGTGAAGAAGAACCTTCCAATGACCCCAATATTTATTTATGGGCCAACTGGAATGAAGGCGAAGACTTTGAAAAATCTAAAGAAGACCAAAAAGTTGCCGATAAAATCATCGCCCAATTCCTTTCGACGAATATTTACTATGAAAATAGTGATGTCGAAGAAACCGAAATTAAATATGTCAGCGGCTTTGCCGATGAAGAAGGTAACTACGATACTTCAAAAATCCGTCAAGCGAACACGCTTGCTAATTATGTCAAAAATTTATTTAACGCCAGCGCCTACGATTATGAAGTCGTTAATATTTTTTCCACTCCGATTGTTGCCGAAGTCGAAAGCTTATTAACTTATGGAATGTCGGTTTCGTTATCGATGAGCAAGACGCTGATTGCCACGATTGTTGTCGCGGCCGTTATATCTCTTGTTTTAGCCTTCTTTTTTAGAATAGGCGCGATTTCGATTATTTCCTCAACAGCCATTTCTTTCTTTGCCACCTTGGCGATTTTCGTTGCTTTTAGAGCCGAGTTTAATATCGCCGGGTTGCTGGCTTTGGTTTTCGTTGCAGCCGCCAGTCTACTGGCTGGCGTCCTCCATTTAACAAAGTTTAAAGAGGAAGTTTATCGCGGCCGCAACTTTAAAAAAGCTAACACCGAAGCGGCCAAAGCTATGACTGTTCCCGCGATTGACATTGCGGTTATTATGGCTGCTGTTGGCATCTTAAGTTATATTATCAGTGGCGCTCTTGTTGCTTCATTTGGTACGATGCTCGTTATCGGCGCTGTCGTAACTTTAGTCGTCAACCTAATCGTCTTGCGTCTTATGACTTGGTTGGTTACAAATACGACTGCCTTCCAAGGAAATCATAAAGTATTTAATATTGAAGATAAAAATGTTCCTAATCTTTTAAAAGAGGAAAAACAAACGTATTTTGGTCCTTATCAAGATCGTGATTTCTCCAAACGGGCCAAACCGGTCGCGATTGGTGTCGGCGTTTTCTCGCTTGTCGCGGTGGTGATGATGATTGTCTTTGGGGCAATCAATGGTTCGATTTATAATGTTAATCCTGTCTACGAGGAAACCTCACGGGCTTATATAACTGTCTATGGGGATAGTCCGGTCGTGGATAACGTTAAATACATCGAAGATAATATTTTAAAATTTGTTTACGTTGATGGTGAACTCGTTTCGTATAGTTCAATCGATCACGAAACAAGAGAAGATTATGATGCCGAGACGACAATCACGACAACATATAACTATTATATAGTTAATTTTGATAAACCATATACTGGTGAAGAAGACGCCTATTTTGAAGGCGATTCTTTAACCGAAGGGATGACACTTGAAGGCGTTCTCGATGCCTATGTCGATTCAATCGAAGGTGGCGAAGGACTTGTCCGTATCAAAACCTCAGAAAACTTAGTCATGCAGCCCTCGACAACTCACATCGCCCTCGGCACCTTGGCCGGGGTTGCCTTAGTTGGACTTTATTTAGCTTTCCGTTTCCGCATTTCGCGGGCCCTGGCGATATTTGCTATCAGCGCTATGTCTTCCTTTGCGACTCTTGCTTTCTTCGTCGTCACCCGCATTGCAACGACGCCGGTTGTGGCTCTCGTCGTACCGGTTGTGGCTTTGTTTAGTTTGTTTGCCTCGTTATATTTCTTAACTCGTGAACGCGATTTATTAAAAGAAGATCGCTCGAAAGAAAAAACGTCTCAAGTTCGTAGAGAAATTATGATTAGAGCCACGGCTCTAGCGGCCGGACCTCTCTTTGTCTTTGGCATTATCATGTCTTACTTTGCAATAAATTACTTTGGTTTTGGACCATCATCATTTGCCGCCTTATTCGGTGGTACTCTCCTTGGTGTTGCCTTAAGCGTTTTATTAATTGTCACCATATTAGGACCTGCCGCCCTCTTCTTTGAAGAGATTATTGGCAAGCTTGTCGCTCGTGTTCGTGTCCCACGCATTCGTAAGAACAAAAAAAGAACCGCTCCGAAATCAACTTCGAGCGAACCGGAAGAAACAATCTTCATCGGGATTAACGATTAAAATTAAAGGGCTACTTTGGGTAGCCTTTTTAATATCAAATTATGGATTTTTTAACTGCCCTTCTTAATTATTATCGTCTAAGTAAAGAGCGCTACGACCTCATGACGCGGCCCCTTGCTTTTGAAGACTTGCGATTTGACCGACGTGTCAGTGAAATTAAGCCTTTAATCGTTCGCATTCAAAAGGCCATCCAAAATAAAGAGAAGATTATCGTTTATGGCGATTATGACTGTGATGGAATCATGTCGACCTCAATTATTGTCAAAGTATTTGAAATGCTTGGCCACCCAATTAGTTATTACGTTCCGAGTCGCTATATCGATGGTTATGGATTAAATGTTAGACGCGTCGATGAAATTGCTCAAAAAGGCTATTCTCTGATTATTACTGTTGATAATGGTATCAGCGCCTTTGAAGCGATTGATTTAGCGAAAGAAAAAGGAATTGATACACTTGTCGTTGATCATCATGAAGTTCAAGAAGGAAAACTTCCGAATGCTGTTGGCGTTTTGCATCCCTTCGTTTCAAATTTAGGACAATATGCGGCCAGTGGTGGTTTTATGGCGTTTGTGCTAGCGACAGCCCTACTCGACTATGTCGATGCCTATTTATTGTCTCTCGCCGCTATCTCGACGGTTTCAGACATGATGCCGCTTGTAGAGTATAACCGCGATTTGTTGCGCCTCGGTCTTGAAGCGATGAACGCCCATCATTTTTCCTCAATCAGACGCCTGACCGGTGACAAAGAAATAAATGAAAAAGTGATTGCGATGGAAATTGCTCCGAAGGTTAATGCGGTGGGGCGAATGGATGAAACGACAAGTATTAATCGCTTGATTAAATACTTTACAAGTTCAAGCGACGAAGATATTAACCTTTATGGTTCCTTTATCGAATCAATCAATGATTCGCGCAAAGTTTTGACCAAAGAAGTAGTGGAATCTTTGAACTCCATTGGCGATGAGGCCGGTATCGTTTTAAAATTAGACATCAAGGAGGGATTGATTGGATTAATTGCCAATCGGCTCGTTAACGAGCATCAGGTCCCGACAATTGTCTTTACTGAAGACAGCACTGATAAAACGCTCTTAAAAGGCAGTATGCGCTCGAAAGAAGGTTTTAATATCACGAAGGCATTCGGAAGTCTTGAAAAGTATCTTGTGACGCATGGCGGCCACGCTTTTGCCGGCGGACTTGCTATTCGTAAAGGTGACTTTGAAGACTTCAAAAAAGATTTTGTCGCTTTGGCGGATCGCTACCGTTTTAGCGAAGAAGAAATTGAAGCTTTGCCGGTTTCGTTAAACGACATTAATATGCGCAATTATGAGATTTTGAAATCTTTTTCTCCATTTGGAGAAGGCTTTAAAGAACCATCTTTACTCATTAAAGGATTGAAGTCTGCGAATCTTTCGTTTATTTCGAATGATAAGCATCTTTCAACGATTATCGGCATGAATGTTAAATTGCTTGGTTTTAATATATCGCGCCAGGACATTAATCAACATCAGTTCGTTGATTTATATGGGAATCTACAATTAAATGAGTATCGTGGGCGTTATACATTAGAATTTCGCGTCTCTTCATATCGGCCGAATAACTTGCTATGATTTAAATATGAAAAAGAAGTTTATTGCTTTTATTCCCCTAATCGCTCTTCTAACTTCCTGTCCGATTGTAAATCCGGTCTATCCTCAGGATTTACTCGATTTAAGCAAATACCAAGATCCGATTTCTTTAGATTGGACAAATGATGACGAAAGCGAAGCAGAAAACGCTCTTTATGACGATGAAGAAGAATTGAGAACATATTTGAATAATTCTCGTGCTGTCATAAAGAAAGTTGATTCTTTCATAAATGTTTATCGCGGAAAAGAAACTCTGCGAATTGGTCGGGGTCTTGGTGAGCGAGCAGGCGAATTAGTCTTTACTTTAAAAAATATTTTTAAAGCTGATGCACTAGCAATCCATCTATATCCATATAATTATGAATCATATAGTTACGTTCATGGAAAAATGGAAACCATTTATGATGCTTTTGATGTATCAGTAAATGAACGCAAATATATTAGTTTAGAAAAAAACGAGACATCCGCAGAACATATTTTGACTTTTAGTTTTGAACAAGCAATTGAACAAATATCGATTCAAACAAAAAGTGGACGTGGTTATCTTTTTGCTTTAGATATATATCAAATAAGCTAATTAATAACAATATTATAAATATAAAAAAGCGGCCCGTAAGCCGCTTTATTTTGATGATTGGTTAGGAATGCGTTTTTAGGCAACGACTGGTGTAATAACGGCGTAACCAGAAAGACGGATTGATGGATTAACATCAGCGCCAAATGGCATCGCTTTGTTCGTTCCAACTAAAAGAGCTGTAACGGTGAAAAGTTGATCAGGATTAGTTGTGTAATCAACTGATGAAGGGATGTCAAAGTGATAGAATCCAAGACGATAATAACCGCCTGTGCCAGTATTTTTACCCGCAACTTCGGCATCATACGTAAGATAAGTATAAGCGGTTCCGGTTGTGCTTGAAGCACCATATGATGCATCAACCAATTTGGCGTTTGTAAATGTGTAAACGCGGCCAAAACTATCCGGTGTTAAGGCATCGCCCCACGCGCCAAAACCTGTATCCATATCGCAAGCTTCAGCGGCTAATAATGATCCGAATTCCCAGCTTGGTTCAGCGACTAAATCAAAGGCGGTAGGAACAACTGACATTGTTCTAGCATAGTCACCACCTGTGGCGATTGTGACTGCACCAGTAATGTTAACGTATTGTCCAACGGTAGCAGCTAATAAATCGGTTTTCGTTGGTTCTTCTGAACCATAGTAGTTGATTAACGCTGTTCCGGTTTCGGTCGCGACAGTCATGACGCTTCCAGAAGCTAGATTGTAAACGACATAGGCTTCTTCGAGTTCAACAACATCATCGGCGACTTTACCAGCGAGTAAATTCACTGAAGGGACATCTACTTCCTCGGGAACTTCTTCCGTGCTGGTGGCTGTTGGTGTGTCGGTAGCCGTCGGATCGCT
>Ga0172377_10001368_pt1 | contig 24517 bp, 18 predicted proteins | sample Pumphouse3metaG_FD_119749 | JGI IMG/M metagenome (GOLD analysis project Ga0172377, IMG submission 119749) | Leachate microbial communities from a municipal landfill in Southern Ontario, Canada - Pumphouse #3 metaG | ecosystem: Engineered > Solid waste > Landfill > Unclassified | place: Canada... | reverse complement strand
TCTAATAGAAATTGATAATAAAGAAATCAAAATAATTGATAGGAAAGGGCTTATACAGTTGTTGAACTGAATGACAACTCAAAATATTGATTTTTATTTGTCATTATTCAATATTTATACCTTTGGTGTTATAAATAAAAGTTTTATTGTTTATACACTGTATGTATTTGTATATAGTAAAAGTAAAGGGTTCACTAATGGAATTTGAAATTGACCGGGTATCCTCCGGAATGTCTACTTCATAAATATATTTATAAATGTACGATCGGTCGTTACCATACCGAAGGCTTACGCTTAATTTACTGAAAATTAATTGATAATCAGATTGTATTTAATCTTGAGTTTATGTATTTTTAAAGGTTGATATAATGATTTTGTCTATTTTAAGTCTGTCCTTTTTTAAGGTGTAGCTTTCGTATAATGGATTATTCCTATTTATTCTAAATATAATTAGGGAATAAATTTGAATAATGGATGAAATATTTTTTTGACACAAACAACGCATTAGAAGATTCTTTGATATTTGGAACAAATTCAAAGTTATATAATTAAAGTAATCTCAATAGTTCGGTTATTAAGTAGTTGGTGCAATTTAAAAATAGATGAAATGAATAATATTATAAAAAAATCAATTGATCAAATTAGAATAGACGTACCAGAAACAAAAAAAATGAATGATGATTTTTTATACGGAATTGTTGCTTACAAATTTTTTTATAATGATGGACATTTCGATAAAGCTGATTTTAGAAATTCATATATAGATGGAGCGAATGACGGCGGTATTGACCTAATCGCAGTTGAAGAAAATGATCTCGATAAAAGCCTGATTTTGTTACAATCTAAAAATGTTCATGATATTAAATCAAAGGATGACATTAAGGACATTTTTACAAAGATGGCTCAAACCGTCAGCGATTTTAAAAATGAAAAAATCGGTAACTATAATGATAGACTTAGACGTATTTACCGTGAGAAATATGATGATGCGAGTGATGATTCAAATTTTGGAATTAAACTCGCATTGTTTCTTGGTTTTGATAAAGATCAAAGCTATAAAGACAAGATCCAAAGTCATTTAAATAAAGTAGAATCATTGCAGGATGTTGAGATATTAATATTCTATAGTAATGAAATAGTTCAGCAAATTGAATCTTATGATGAAAATCAGAGATTTGTTAATTATGGCAAGATTGATGTTTTTAAAAGCGATGGATCAATTGAAAATGGCAAAAATGGATTGCTTGTAAATATTTCTGCCTTATCCTTGAGAAAATTGTACGATCGCTATAAGGATGACGGTTTGTTTGAACAAAATTTTCGGTACTTCATTAGAAATAAAAAAATTGATGATCAAATTAACGAGTCTCTAAATCTAAAAAGAGATAAGTTTTGGTTTTTAAATAATGGGATTATTATTGGTTGTAAAGATTTTAATCTTGATGGTGATAATATAAAATTAACCGATTTCTCAATTGTGAATGGTTGTCAGACAACCACAATTATTGGAAATTACAAAGGTATTAATGAAGATTTAGATTTTCCCATTACTTGTAAAATAGTAAAGCCGGACAAAGAAGGGGAGGATTATTTCAACCAGTTCATTTCGGAAATTGCGGAAGCTTCCAACTCACAAAAACCTATTTCTGACCGTGATTTAAAATCTAATTTAGCGGAACAGCGATCACTTCAAAGAATGCTTAAACAGGAAGATCCTAAAATTTATCTGGAAATTAAGCGTGGTGAAGGAATACTAAAAAAACGAAATGTAGCGAATTGGCAAAAAATAAAAAATGATCAATTAGGTCAATTAATATTGTCTTGTTGCCTGCAACAACCCGGGACTGCAAGAAGTGCAAAACGTAAAATTTTTGCCGATAAAGCAACATATAATCGAATTTTTAAAAGAACTCAGGACAAATCAACAATTGTTGATTTATTAAAAATCTCTGTTCTTTACGATGAATTTGTAAGCAACGGCAATTTTAGTGAATCTATGTCAAATGTTTCCAAGAATGGAAAGTACGTTATACTTTCTGTAATATGTTTTTTAATTAAAAGCAAAAGAGACCTTATAAATATTCGGCTTTCAACTTCTTCACAAGATTGGACTTCAGATGTTACTTCCGATAATCTTGATGGTTCACTTTTAAAACCTGACAGACCAGATGAATTTAAAAAAATCCTTAATTCAATATTCAACCAAATTATTAGGGCCTTATCAACTCTATACGAATCTAGAGGTGTTCTTGAGACTTCGGTAACAAACTTCTTCAAAACTGATAAAAAGTATCATTCAATTATACTTGAAATGATTAAATCAGAGTTTATCTTAGACGAATATGAACATGACAAGTTGTATGAAAAATTTAATAAGGTATTTATATAAAAGTGCGTTTACTATGTTGTGTAAATAGATTTATAATTAATGATTTATGTAAAATTGAGTTTTAATTAAATATTTATAAAGTTAACTAAAAGTGATACAGACACCAATATAATTGTATATCCATACATTGAAGATACTGTATAGAAAAACGACATGCAGACAGATTTGAGAAAATTTTATGTTGTGGTTACATATTACCTATTGATGGACTTTAAAAATTAAAATATGGCAACAAACAAAAATGCACAATTACGGTATATTGCATTAGATAAATGTTTTAGCAATACGTCCAGACGTTTCAACATACAAGACTTAGTAGAGAATTGTAACGATGCTCTTTGTGAAGATTCGGAAAATAGTAATGGTGTACAGAAACGCCAGATATATGATGATATACGATTTATGAAAAGCGATCAGGGATGGTCAGCTCCAATTATAAATAGAAAAGAAGGTCGTAAAGCCTATTATTTTTACGAAGACAAAGATTTTTCTATTAACAAACAGCCACTAACACCAACAGAAATCGATCAGATTGAAAACACTCTATTGATGCTAAACCGATTTCGTGGAATATCTGATTTTGAATGGTTGGATGAAGTAAGAACCAGATTCGAAGACACGTTTAAAATAAAATCAAAAAACGTAAAAGCTGTTAGTTTCGAAATCAATCCTTATTTAAAAGGTCTGAATCATTTTACTGATTTATATAATGCTATAGTTTATAAAAAAGTATTGCTTATTGATTATAAACCAATAAATCAAAAAAGTAATCAATATACCATTCATCCATATTTTCTAAAGCAATATAATAATCGCTGGTTTCTATTCGGATTATCCGTTTATAAAGAAGATAAACGTATTATGAATATGCCAATCGATCGTATCGAATCATATAAAGAGACAGATTCTGAATATATCGAAAATACGTATATTGATTTGGATAACTATTTTGAAAATGTAGTAGGGGTAACTGTAAAAGATGCTCAATCTCAAACTATCAGATTAAAAATAGACAGGGATAGATACGGGTATATTGAATCAAAACCAATTCATCCTTCACAGAAAGAAATAAAATCACTTTCAAATGAGAATTTTGTCGTTTTAGAATATTCATTAATTCCGAATTACGAATTCGAAACTATATTGCTAAGTTTTGCTGATAGTTTAAAAGTTTTGGAACCAGAGTCTTTGCGTTTGTCATTAAAAGAAAAAGCAACGAAAATACTCAAAAACATGTCTTAATACAATTTGTCTTATTTGTGCATAAAGGTTGCATAGTTAGTTGCCATATTTGTTTCGTTATCAAAAAAATATAATTTTTAATAAGGTATGAATATATTTAAACACTTTGAAAATTTAAATCTGAGCAATGATCAGCATAATGCCTTAGAGAAAATTGAATTTTTTTTGAGTAGTGATAAAAAGGTTTTTATTCTACAGGGTTATGCAGGTAGTGGCAAGACAACTATTTTAAAAGGTCTTGTTGATCATATTGATTCTACAGGTAAGAGATGTCAGCTAATGGCTCCTACCGGCAGAGCGGCCAAAGTAATAATGCAAAAAACAGGAAAAGAAGCTTCTACTGTACATTATAAAATTTATAGCTTCGAAAAAATGGAAGAGATTAAACCTGAAGATAAAGATTCTGGTGTAATGTATTCTTTTAAATTAAGAGAGAATATTAACTCTTTAGATTCTGTATATATAGTAGATGAGGCTTCAATGATTGCGAATGTAAAAACTAATGAGAGTTTTATTCGTTTCGGAAGTGGTTTTTTAATGGATGATCTTATTAGATATACAAACGTTAATGACAAAGAATCATTTACTAAAATTATTTTTGTAGGAGATCCTGCACAGTTGCCGCCAATTGGAATGAATTCATCGCCGGCACTTGACCCCCAATATATTTTGGACAGATATAATATAAATGTATCAGTCGCAGAAATGAAAGAGGTCAAACGTCAGAGTGCTGATAATGGATTGTTTAATTCTGTAACAAAACTCAGAAAATGTCTTACAATGGGTTTATATAATGATTTTGATCTGCGTGAAAATGGTAAAGATATATTTAATTTAAAAATTGAAAATTTTCTTGAGAATTATAAATCAAAAACCGGAACAAAAATCGTTATCTCTTTTAAAAATGATACTGCCCTTTGTATTAATAAAATGATCCGTAAATATAAATATGGCGATAATTTGCCTATTCAAAAAGGAGATATTATAATAATTGGTGCAAATAATTATTCTTTAGGCGTTTTAAACGGAGAATTTGGTATAATATTAAATGTTAAAGCAAATAAAATAACACGTGATGTTCCTTTTAAAAAAAAAGGTGGAGGTTCCTCTCACATTTTATTAACATGGCTTTATATTGAATTACTAATTCCTGATCAAAAAGGGAATGATAAAACTATTAAAGGTTATATGCTTGAAAATTATCTAAACGGGGATAATTCTTTAAGAATGGAAGAAAAACAAGCCCTTTACATTGATTTAAAACAACGTAATCCAAAAATAAAAATTAAATCAGAGGAGTTTGCTAAATTATTATCAAATGACCCATACTTTAATTGCATATTATTAAAGTATGGTTATGCTGTTACATGTCATAAGGCACAGGGAGGAGAATGGGATTCCACCTTCATTATATGGGACAAGGGAACAAATTCAAATTTTAATTTTTTAACATCCGAACACAATCTTGCAGGAAAAACGAATTCTAATTTTTACAGATGGGCCTATACTGCAGTAACCAGAACCTCTAATCAATTATATTGTATTAATCCTCCATATTTTAATCCTTTTACAAATATGTTATTTATGGATGTGGATATTCAGGATTATATTGAAACATTGACAGGGCAATCACTAAAACCTATTGAAATTATAATTAAGGAAAAACAATTAAATTCTTTAAAAGAATATAATCTTAATGATGCCCCGATAAATATTCAGGATCATTTTTTGAAAATAAAATATATCGCAAAACAACACCAAATAAATATTGTATCCTGGAATAGGATCGGATATGAAATTAGATATATATTCAAAAGGGAAAATGCTACTGCAGCGGTTAAATTTTGGGTAAATGGTAAAAATGAATTTAAAAATTCGTTTTTGAAATTACCTTCAAAAACGAATTCCGAAGCTCTTTTTGAAGAGGTTGAAACTATTGTAAAAAATATTTCTCCAATTGTCGTTTTACGTAATAATGTAGAAAAATTACCTGATAAAACTCACATGGAAATAACATTTGAAGATGAAAAGTTTTTTCTAAAAAATCTATATCATTTTTTACAGATACAACTTAAAAAAGAAGATATTTTAATAGAAAATATTGATCATAAAAAATATAGGGAACGATACACTTTTATAAAAAATGATAAAAAAGCTGTAATTGATTTTGAGTATAACGGGGAAGGTTTTTGGGGAAGAGTATTGCCATTACAAAATAAGTGTAACAGCAGATATATTCCGGATAAAATAAAAGGAATAGTATTAAAACTAAAAGAGAATAAATATGTCATTTAAGGAAGTAAAAGAGCTAAGGAAATCCGGAGAACTTGAGAATGCATTGACTCTTGCACAGCAAGATCTCGAAAAGAATATTTCTGATATCTGGAATAAACGTTCAATAGCATGGGTTTATTATGAGTTTTTGAAAAAATATTCAAATGCTGAAAATTATGATAAGTTTATAGATTATCTAAAAAAAATAAAATCACTGGAATTATCAGAAGATGAAAATATGATTTTTGATAAATGTTCTTTTCAGGTAGGTAAAATGCTTTTTTCATTATCAAATGAATCTATAGCTGATAATTCTAAAATAGATGAGTTATTTAATCTCGTTAAAGAATTTCATCCTACAAAACCATCAGGTGCATATTCCTATATTTTTAAAGCTTTTAATAAATTTCATAAAACATGGCCAAATTTTTTAAATTTTGCTGATTGGTGGGGTTATGAAAATTTTAGTTCAGAAGATTTTATACAAACAGAATATAACGGTAAAAAAATCATGTCTCTTGCAGAACAGGGATATATTTCATATTCAAAAAAACTTCTTGAAGGGGAACCTGTCGAATCAAATGGTATGTTGATGAATAATGCTATTAATAAAGAATTGGTTAATGAGTTCCTTTCTAAACTTGAAAAAATAATAAAAGACCATCCTGAATACCAATATCCTCCATATTTTAGAGCTAAATTTCTTATGGTATTGGGAGAAGATACGTATAATGTTTTAACATCTTTTTTACCATTTGCTAAACAAAAAAAGAATGATTTTTGGGTCTGGACTCTTTTTGCAGAAATATATTCAGAAGATAAGGAATTGTCTTTCTCTTGTTATTGTAAGGCTTTAAGTTTAAGAACATCTGAAGCTTTTCTTGTAAAAGTACATCAGGAATTTGCTGAAATGCTTATTGAAAAAGAAATGTTTTCTGAGGCAAAAACTGAAATTGAAAGAATAATTTCAGTTAGAGAAAAAGAAGGATGGAAAATTTCTAATCAGTTAAAACAATGGCAAAATCAGAATTGGTATAATAAAGCAACGTCAAAAGACAGTAATCATGATTTGTATTTAAAATATTTGAAAAAAGCGGAAAAAATACTTTATCAGGATATTAAAGAAGAAGTAATAGCTGTTGAATTTGTAAATAGGAATAAAAAAATTCTAAATTTTGTTGAAAGTGAAAAGATATCAGGATTTTTTAAGTATTCAAACTTTATAAAAAATCCTCAAATCGGTAATATATTAAAAGTAAGATTCGACGGTCCAGGACAAGACGGGTATTTTAAAATATTGAGTCTTGAAAAAGCGGGAGATGATGTAAAATCAGAAGCTATAAAAGAATTTAGAGGTAATATAAGAATTTCTGCGTTCAGGAAATTTGGATTCGTTGAAAATATTTTTGTTGCACCTAACCTTATTGCTGAGAATAACATTGAAAATGATCAGGAAATAAAAGGTAAAGCAATTCTTTCATTTAATAAAAAGAAAGAGGAGTGGGGCTGGAAAGCATTTTACGTTATTAAAATATAACTTATTATTTATATTTTTTAAATATATCTTATTTGGTTATTGAGCTATTATATATCACTATTTATAATTATTAAAGTTTCGTTTTATAACAATAAAAATGTTGGTTATATCAAAAAATATTCGCAATTTGTATGTATAAATTTAAATAGAAATCATTCCCTATGACCGATTCTTCAAAAGAAATAAAAATATTAACTATACAATTTGATCTCCCTATTCAGTATGAAGAAATTCCACTATTGCGAGGTGTTGTAATTAAATTATCCAATTTAAAAAGTGATCTGTTCCATAATCATGGAGAAAATGGAGTAATATACAGATATCCCCTGATTCAGTATAAAAGGCTAAGGCATAATGCTGCTCTTATAAGCATAGGGGAAGCATGTAATGTGATTCATGATATTTTTGAAAATTCAGATTTTTCTATAAAACTTGGAAAACGTTCGGAAAAACTTAAAGTAGAAAAAATTAAATCGTTATTGTATAAAATGTTAATAGGTGGTGAATTTTCTTACCGACTGGAAAATTGGCTTCCACTTAATCAGGAAAATTATAAACTCTATCGTCAGACAAAATATTTTCAACAAAAAGCAGAAATTCTTGAAAAAATACTAACCGGAAATATTTTGGCATTTTGTGAAGGTATAGGACTAAATCCTCAGAAAAATATATTGTCACCTATTACTAGAATTGCCAGAGAAAAAGTGATTCCCTATAGGGGACAACTTATGCAGGCTTATGATATAGATTTCAGAACAAATATATTTCTTCCGGACTATATCGGTCTGGGTAAAGGTACAGGAATTGGATATGGAATGTTGATAAAAAAAAATATAAGAAAATAAATTTAAACTAATGGAAAAATATCTTTATGGAGCTGCGGTGCAAGGCATTCAAAACTTTATTTTTAAAACAGATAAACTCAAAGAAATCGCGGGTGCCAGTGAATTAGTTGAAAGAACATGTACTACTGAATTTGCTGAAGCTTTGGGAAAAAAAGAAGAAGATTTGGAAAAAGATCTTAATTCCGTTGTTAATGCGGCAGGAAATATCAAATACATATTTGATGATATTTCTTTATGTGAAAAAATAGTAAAATATTTCCCCAAAAAAATCATGGAATTTGCTCCCGGAATCACAATTAGTCAGGCTGTTGTTCCTTTTCCTGGAGATAAAAATCCAGGTAAAAAGCAATTTGATGAACTGGAAAAGAAACTTCGTGTTCAAAGGAATAAACCTTTTCGTCCATTTGATGTTGGATTGATGGCAGAAAATCATTCACGGAAAACAGGGTTACCGTCTGTTAAATATATAAAAAAAGATAATGAATATATTGATCTTGGAGTCCTGAAAAAAAGAGAAGTTATAGATTCTGAAATTGAAGGAGTACAAAAATATGGCCGTCTTGTAAAGAAATTCTTTGGAAGTGAGATAAAAAGAATTCCTTTGGATTTGAAGGAAATTACAGAATCTAAAAGTAATTATAGCTGGCTAGCAGTTCTTCACGCTGATGGGAATAATATGGGTCTTATTATGCAAAAGATGGCCGAAGAGATTAAATCATCCGGATTAGAAAATTATAAAGATATTTTCCGAAAATTTTCAGTTAAAATCGATGAAGCAACTAAAAATGCAGCACAGGCAGCTTATAAAAAAACTATAGAAAATAACAAAGAACAAGATTCTTCCTGTTACCAGCCATGTAGACCCGTTATCATTGGCGGAGATGATCTTACTATTATTATAAGAGCAAATTTAGCCCTGCCTTTTTCAAAAAACTTTTTATTTTATTTTGAAAAAGAAACAAAAAAACAATTTTCAGATATGCATGTCAATACATTAAAAGATGGATTGACTGCATGTATAGGTATTGCTTTTATTAAAGATAATTATCCGTTTCATTATGGATATAATTTAGCCGAAAGTCTTTGTAATGAAGCAAAAAAAAGAGCTAAAGAAAACACAGAGGAAAATTTATTAACACCATCCTGTTTAATGTTTCATAAAGTTCAGGGAAGTTTTATTGAAAAATACAGTGATATATGTAATCGTGAGCTTACTATACATTCAAATGAAAAAGAACCTTCTTCTAAAGAAATTAAATTTGACTATGGTCCTTATTACCTGGATAAAGATAATGGTAAACCATCAATTGACAATCTTCAGAATTGTGTTGGAAAATTAGAAGGGAAAGACGGTAATATTATTAAATCACATTTAAGACAATGGTTAACATATTTATATTATAACCAGGATCTTGCCCATCAAAAAATGAAGCGATTTTGCTCTTTCGAAAGTTCTGTAAAAGAAATAAAAACCCGAATCGATGAGCTCCATTTATCGGAAATAGAAAAAAATGGGAATAAAATACCTGTTTACGATTGGCTTATAATTCGCTCAATTAATTAATAGAAGAACGTTTTTAAATATTAGAAAATAATAAAATTATAAATACATGAAAAATATCATTTATACCATTACTTTTTTTTCTGAATGGCATTGTGGTTCCGGATTATCATCAGGAAGTGATATGGATGAACTGGTTATAAAAGATAAGGATGGATTTCCTTATATCCCTGGAAAAACATTAAAAGGGTTATTAAAAAATGCTGCTATGGATATTTCTGATATTCAGGGAAATGATTCTGCAAAAGAATCATTCATTACTGGTTTTTTTGGTTTTTTTGATGACAAAACAGATGAAGATTCCAGTGTACATACTCAGGGTAAAGGTTATTTTACTAATGCTGTAATTAATCCTTCTTTAAAGGAAAAATCAATAAATATTAAAGATTTTTTTTATAAAGCTATTTCTTCAACCACTATTGACGATGAAGGTATTGCAAAAGATAATTCACTGCGTCGTATAGAAACAACTATCCCCTGTGTATTGTATGCAAGCATTTATGATGTTGATGAAAAATACATTTCTGATATAAAACAGTGTATGAAATGGATTAAAAGAATGGGTATGAACCGTAACCGTGGTTTAGGACGGTGCAGGTTTGAAATATTAGATCAAAAGGAGGGAAAATGATGAATAAAATATATTTTACATGTAAGCTATTGTCTGATATTATTATAAATCAGCAAGCTGCAACAGAAGGTAGTCAGCAAACACTTGATTTTATTCCTGGAAATACTTTCTTAGGTATAGCGGCAAGCAGTTTGTATAAAAAAGCAAAAGCAACGGATTCTTTTCTTCTTTTCCATTCCGGAAAAGTAAGATTTGGAGATGCATATCCTGTTATGAATGATCAAATGGCCATACATATACCTTCTTCATGGTATTTTAAAAAAAATGAAGATGAAAATTCTACTCTTTTTGTTCATCATAATATACCTGAAGATGGTTTGAAAGATGAAAACAATAATCCGGTTCAGATAAAACAATGTCGTGAAGGCTATATTATAAAAGATGGAGCATATACAGCCAGAAAAATAGAAATAGATAGAAATTTTGCTATAAAATCGGCATATGATTCTAAAAAAAGATGTTCTGCTGATAAAAAGATGTATGGATATCAGTCTGTTTGTGCCGGATCAGAATGGGAGTTTGAAATAGCAATAGATGATGAAGCAATTCCATTTAGAGATGAATTGGTAAAATCCCTAACCGGTATAAAAAGAGTTGGACGTTCCAGAAATGCACAATATGGTTTGGTTGAAATTGAAGAAATAGAAAAATCTTCGCGAATAAAATTTGAGACATTTAAACAGATTAAAATCCTCGGGGAAAACAAAGAAAATATTATACTGATATATGCTCTTAGCAGACTTATATTTTTCGATAAATATGGACAACCAACATTCACTCCTGAAGAAAATATCATAAGTCAACTTGGATTAAAAACAGGGGCTATAGACTGGTCTAAAAGCCAGTTACGTACTTTTAAATATTCTCCATATAATAATTGCCGTAAGAGTCGTGATGCTGACAGATGTGGTATAGAAAAAGGAAGTGTTATTTGTATTACCGGCGCATCTTTAAATGATATTGATAAAGCAAAAATAGAACATGGTGTTGGATCTTATCTTAATGAAGGTTTCGGACAAGTACTTATAAATCCTGAGTTTCTGGAAAGTAAGGATGAAAAGGGGACTGCTGTTTTTAATCTTTTAAAAGCTGATGAAAAAAGTACTAAAATCGTAATTAATAAATCAGCAACTATTCCAAAAATAGAATCAAAAGAGGATGATTGTGTTTATGACTACTTAAAAAGACAAAATAAAATCAAGGAAAATCAGTCTAAAATTTATTCTTGTGTAAACGATTTTGTAAAAGATAATTTTTCTAATTATAAAGGAAATTCATTTTCTTCACAATGGGGTACTATCCGCTCACTTGCAATGCAGGCAAAAGATATCAAATGGCTTTGTGATAAATTATTTAAATCGAATAAAGGTTATTTGGTTCATGGAATTGCTGCTGAAAGATGGGAGGGGACAAACGAAAAAAAACTTAATTCTTTTATAAAAAAATTACCAGCAGATATTGCTGTTGAAGCTGTTTTAAATTTATCTGCAGAGATGGCTAAAAAATCTAAAATGGAGGAATCAAAATGAAATACCCATACAGATATCTGGCTCGAATAATTATCGAAGCCAATACACCAATTGCTGTTGGCAGTGGTGAAGAAAGTGTTATAACTGATCGTCTTATAGCTACTGATGTAAATGGATTCCCTTATATACCAGGAACATCTCTGGCAGGAATTTTACGTCATTCATTAACTACAGATAAAAATAATAAACAAATTGATGATATATTTGGTTGTCAGGGTAAAGAAGATGGAACTGGTTCCCGTCTTATTCTTTCTTCAGCTATGATACTTAATAACAATGGAAAAGTTATTGACGGACTTTATGATAAAGATCCTTCTTCTGATGAATTTTTAAAAAACTTTTTTGATCTTCCTTTAAGGCAACATGTAAGAATAAACCATAAAGGAGCATCAGAAAAAGGAAATAAATTTGATGAACAGGTTGTATTTAAGGGTACCCGTTTTTGTTTTGAAATGGAATTAATAGGCGAACCGGGGGATAAAGAAGCATGGGAGTCAATAATAAGCAGCTTTTCTGATCCTGATTTTAGAATTGGGGGAGGAACACGCAGAGGTTTCGGTGAAATAAAAGTAAAGGAGTGCAGAACTGAAATAATTGATTTGAACAAACAATTACCACGTTATCTAAGTAAAAGTTCTTTTTTGACTGATGAATCGAGATGGTGGAAAAATGTTACAACAAAAACAGAAATCAGAGAATCAATATGGGAAAAATATGAACTTAAACTAAAACCAGAGAATTTTTTAATGTTTGGTTCAGGTTTTGGAACAGATGAAGCAGACATGAGTTACATAACAGAATCTATTATTGAATGGAAAGATAATAATGCTGAATTTGGTAAGAGAAAATTACTTATTCCGGCAGCCTCAGTAAAGGGTACAATTGCCCATCGTACAGCTTATTATTTTAATAAAATCAATAAAATTTATGCAGATAAAATTTCATCAGACGATATAGGTCTATTGATTGAAAAAGGATACCGGATTCCTGAGTCATGTAAAACATATGACAGTAAAAAGAAAGATGATATTATAAAAATGATATTGGAAGGAAATCCTGCAGTAAGAAATTTATTTGGTTATACAGATGATAATAAGGAAGGAAAAGCACATAGAGGGAATGTTCTATTATCAGATATGTTTATAGAAGATGAAGGTAAAAAGTTATTTAATCATGTATCTATTGATCGTTTTACCGGTGGCGCAATTAACGGAGCCTTATTTGGTGAAGATGTGGCAAAAAGTACAGATACGTTAACTTTATGTTTATTTGTTAATCCAATTGCTTTTAACAGAGAAGATGTACGTGAATCTTTTGAAAAGACACTTATAGATATCTGTAATGGTATGTTGCCATTAGGAGGAGGAACCATGAGAGGTCATGGTTGTTTTAAAGGAATTTTATATAAAAACGGAAAAGAAATTAGTCATGGAGAATAATAAAATTGCAATAAAAGATATTCCCTTAGAAGAAAACTATGAAGGATATTTATGGTTGAGTAATGAAACAAAACCTCATGTATATCAAAATGAACCATTGGAAAAGGTTATGTTAGAATCTGTTAATCCATTTATTATTGAAGGTAATCTATTGGATAAAAATAACAGAAAATCTTATTCTATACGTTTTATTGACGGAAATTATATCGTTAATGAATTTGATTTAAAAGAATTGAATGAAAAATATAGTGAAGATAGTATTTCAAAAGAATATATACCAAACCGTTTTCCTGAAAAAATAAACAAACTTTATTTTAGAGAATACTGGATTCCTAAAAAAGATGAGCAATGTAAAGGGATGGAGGTATTAAAACCAGCTATGGAAGTTTTTACCGGATTTAATAAGGAGGATAAATTATGACAAAAACAATAAAAGCACCTTTTAATTTTGTGCCTTTTAATAAGAATGTATTTTACCCTGATTGGGGAAATAAAATTTCACAGGATATTCCGTTTTCTGATGGTGAAAGTGGAGAAATAGACCTGGAAATGATAGCTAAAACACCCGTGTTTGTGAGAAACGGACATACTCCGGATGACGCTTTAGGGAAAAATAAAAAATATACTTCATTTAGTAACGATGGTGAAGGAAGCTATTTTATTCCGGCAACTTCTGTAAAAGGAATGATAAGAAATGTTTTGGAGATCATCAGTTATGGAAAGATGAAGTTCGATAAAAATATGCTTATTGCACAAAGGGAATGGAATAATACAGAAATATATACCTTAAAAGATCCTGCAATTCAAAATACTATTCATTGTGGATGGTTAGAATTAAAAGAACACGAAGATTCTGTATTACAGGATTGTGGATTTCCATTACGAATAAATCATATAAGGATTGATGAATATCTTAATTCAAAAGAGAACAACTTATTATTTAGAAATTTCTTTTCTGAAAAATCTAATTTGAATATAGAAAAAACATTAAATGGTAAAAAATATGATCCCAAAGATGCTACATTCAAATATGCATTATTGAATAATAATTTTAGTCTTCTGGAAAATTTGCATTTTGAAAAAGATGAAGACTACAGCTCTGCTTCTAAAACTAGATTTAAAGTTTCTGTTTCTGATAGAGAAGAAAATACAAAAGGAACAATTGTCTTTACCGGTCAGCCGGGTCCATGGAAAAATCGCGAAATTGGAGAAAAGGGAAAAGGTTCTGGAAAATTTTATGAGTTTATTTTCCCTGATGATATTGACGGAGAATATAAAATCTCAAATAAAAAAATTGAGCAATTTAAATTTATTTATAAAGATTCTCCGTCATGGAATTTATATAAATCCAGAAAAAAAATACCTGTATTTTTTAGAACAGATAAAGAGGGAATTAAAGATTTTGGATTAGCGCTTTTATATAAATTACCATATAATCAAAGTGTTGAAGATATAATTGAAAAATATCAAAAACCAACTAATAATCCTGATCTTTCAGAATGTATATTTGGATATGCAAATAAAAATGATTCATTAAAATCAAGAGTTCAGTTTTCACATTTCTATGTTGAAAAAGATGTGATTCCTGAAAAAGAAGAAAAGACAACTTTGGGTTCTCCAAAAGCTTCCTATTATCCTATTTATATAAAGCAATCGGGCAAAGACGGAATTACAAATAAATATAATACATTTAATGATGAAGATGCTGAAATTTCAGGTTGGAAGCGATATCCGATAAAGAATAATGCAAAGCCACAACCTAGTGATAATATTAAGTTAGATGTTCCTTTTTCTCCTTTGCCATCAGAAACAAAATTTAAAGGGAAAATAAAATTTCATAATTTAAAACCAATTGAAATTGGAGCGTTGCTTTCGGCTATTACTTTCCATGGGAATCAGGATAAGCTTTTTCATAATATAGGCATGGGAAAACCTCTTGGTTACGGGAAAATAAAAATTAATTTACAAAATATCATTATAGACGGGGAATCAAAAAAAATTGAACCTTTTTTGATTTCTTTTGAAAAAGAATTGGATAAATATTCTACATCTGAATTTAATACTTACTGGGCAAAGTCCAGTGTGATTTGTGAATTATTTTCTATGGCAGAAGGAAGTGTGCCAAATGAAGATGAATTGTTGAAATACATGAAAATGGATCCAAAGCTTAAAGATGAATATACTATAGCAAAAGGAGGTAAAAATGGTAAAGGGGAAAAAGAATATCTTAGAAGATTTACAGAATTAACATGCAAACATTTTAGTTTTAATTCTCCTTATGAAGATATAAGAGAAGAAGAAGAAAATAATAGAAAGGCTGCAGCAGAAAAAGCAAAAGCAGAAGCAGAAGCAAAAGCAGAAGCAGAAGCAGAAGCAGAATCTGCAGCAAAATCTGCAGAAGCAAAAGCTGCTAAAGAGGAAAAACTAAAAAATGAGAAACAAGAAGGATTAATATTTTTAAAAGATAAAGTAAAAAATTTTAATCAGGCAAACAACAGAATTGATAGATGGATGCAAAGACAAAAAATAGAGATTCTGCCTGAAAAGGAACACAAAATTCTTTACGAAGCTTTACTCCGTTTATATAATGGTGAAAAAAAGAACAAAAAGAAAAGGTGGGAGCTTCCATTCAGTGATAGTTCAATATGGAAAATTGTGGCAGATAAATGGGTTGGAGAAGAGATTGCAAGAGAATGGTATCAAAAAATAATAAAGAAACAATAATGTATTGAAATATTTATGTTAATAAATTTATCTAATCATCCTATATCGAAATGGTCTTCCAATCAGATATATGCAGCAAGTAAATATGGTGAAATTAAAGATTTGTCTTTTCCAATAATTGATCCGCTCGCTGATACGAAATCTGTTTATAAAATAGTTAAAGACTATGAAAAAAAAATTCTGGAAATATTTAATAAAGAAACAGGAATACGTGTAGTTCATCTTATGGGAGAACTAAGCTTTTGTTTTATGTTGGCTGACATTCTTAAAAAAGAAAAAATTTTATGTGTTGTTTCTACTACAAAAAGAATTGTACAAGAATATTCTAACGGGAATAAAACAAGTCGTTTTGAATTTATACGTTTTCGCAATTATTGGTAATCAATAGAATATTAATTAATCCATATAATGAAAAAAATTTTAATTAGCATTATTTCTGATCAGACTATTCCCAATTCGCTTGTAATAAAAGAACTGGAAAATCAATATGACAGTAATCTTTTTATTACTACCTCAAGAATGGAAAAAGAAGGGAAAAGTAAATGGATAGAAAAGGCTGCAGGTATATCCGAAGGTTCAATTCCCCGAATTGAAGTTGATGAAAATAATTGGAAAAGTATAACAGAAAAATTACAAAAACATCGGAATCCTGAATTTTCTTATATAGTTAATCTTACATGTGGAACTAAAATAATGACATTAGCTATTTACGATTATTTTTCTCATATAAATAGTCGTATTATATATGTTCCTATAGGTAAAAACAAATATGAAGAACTTTATCCGGTACATTCAGACAATCCTATACCTATAAATTATCGTTTAAATCTAACAGAATATTTATATGCTCATGGAATTCTTTTTGAAAAAAAAGATAAACTTTTTAAGTCTTATGATGATCTTAAAAAGATATATAAAAGTTTTATAATAAAAAATTATGATGTTACAAAATTTAATAACGATTATCCTGGTGAATGGAAAAATTATTATGTAGGGGGATGGTTCGAAGAATACCTTTATTATAAGATAAAAAAAGATTTGAATCTGCCGGATTCTTCAATTTTTACTAATGTTTCCTTAACACATTTTAATAATGTAAATCCTTTGGGAAATGATAAAGAATTAGATGTAGTTTTTACGTTGGATAATGAATTATATATAGTTGAAGCAAAAAGTTCTATAGGAATAGACAAAATCAATATGAGCATGCTTGATAAAATAATGTTTAAACTTAGTGCTATAAATAAACATTTTGGCTTACGTTCATATGTCTATATTATTACAATGGCCGATTTAAGTAACGAAAATTTTAAAAGGCATTATTCTCTTTCCAGAAAAAGTAAAGTTTTGGGAATAAAATCTATTCTTGATCGCAATACAATAACATGCAAAGATTTTTCTTATAAAACGATTCTAAATTAACTGATTAAATTATAATAATAAATTATGAAAAAAATACTAATAAGTCTGGTAAGTAAACAGACAATTCCAAATGTAGAGTTAATAAAAGAATTCAAATCTGAAATTGATGAATATATATTTGCATGTTCAAAACAAACAGATTCTTCTATATCATGGATTATAAAAGCTTCAGATATAGATATTAACAAATGTGATAAAATTAAAGTTGATGCTTTTGATATTGACGATATTCAAAATAAATTAACTGAATATAATTTTCAGGATAATAATTATTATTTGAATATCACAGGAGGAACAAAGATAATGATTATGGCTTTCTATGAATTCTTTAAAAATAAAGGAGCAAGGATTTATTATGTTACCGGTAAGGATTTAGAATATATTAAAATTTTCCCACAGATCGGAGAACGAAATTTTGAATTTAAAACCAAAATAACACTTGCTGAATATCTTAATGCATACGGGTTTGAATTTAAAGAAAGTAAACCCTATAAAGATTTAAAAGATGCTCAAAATATCATGTCTTTTTTGTTAAAGAATGATAAAAGTAAGTATAGTGAACAATTTGAAAAAATTCGACTAAAAAGAGGGAAAAATTATTCTTATGATGAAAATATAAGTCAATTTCTTAAAAACATAAATTTTTCACCTATAAAAGATGGACTTCTTAATAAGCATGAAACAAAATATCTTTCAGGAGAATGGTTCGAAGAGTATGTGTTTTATAATTTAAAGAATGAATTTAACTTTTCCGATAATGAGATAGGAACGGGATATGAGATTAAAAAGGGAAAAACTCCAAATGAACTAGATGTCCTTTTTATGTATCATAATCGTTTTTACATTATTGAATGTAAAACATCAGTAATTCAAGAAATAAAGCAGGATGATGGTAAAATACAGAAACATAAATTATTAACCGAAATTATATATAAATCAGATGCATTAAGAGGTAAACTGGGACTTAATTCAAATACATACATTTTTACATTAGAGGAAATAAAAAACCAAGATGATACTCCTGTTAAAGAATATGAAACAATTTTTAACAGGGCGGAACTGAGTAGAATTAAAATATTATCTAAGAAAAATTTCAAATCCGGAGAAAAAATCAGAAATTTATTGAACATAAAATAATAATTAACTAATTACTATGTAAAGTTTTATTGATTTTTATTAAATATTAAACTAAATGGATCTTATTTTAAATACATATGGAACCTGTTTAACAAAAGATAATGATACGTTTGTAATAATACATAAAGATGGTAAACAGCGTATTCATCCTGATGATCTTAAGAGTATTAGTATTAGTAAAGGAGCTCAAATTACAAGTGATGCAGCAATACTTGCTATACAAAATGATATTGAAGTTCTTTTTGTAGATCGTTCCGGTAATCCTGTTGGCAGACTATGGAGTCATAGGTATGGATCTGTTTCAGATATAAGAAAAGGCCAACTTGAATTTACTTTTTCTAAAGACGCAGTAAAATGGATTAGTGAACTTATCAGACTAAAAATGGGTAATCAGCAGGCTTTGTTGTTGTCTATGGATATTTCTGATGAAATAATCGAAAAACATGTAAAAAAAGCTGTTAACAAAATTGAGGATTATCGGGGAAAAATTTTAGGTTTAAAAGGTGAAGTCATTCCTGATATATCTTCATCTTTAAGGGGATGGGAAGGTGCAGCTTCCAGAGCATATTTTGGATGTCTTAATTTTTTCCTTCCGGATAGATATAAATTAACCGGCAGGCAGCAACATCCAGCTACAGATATAACAAATTGTTTATTGAATTACGCCTACGGAATTTTGTATGGAAAAATTGAAGGGGCATTAATAAAAGCCGGAATTGATCCTTATATTGGTGTTTTTCATCGTGATGATTATAACAGACCTGTACTTGTTTTTGATGTTATAGAAAAATATCGTGTTTGGGCAGATTATGTGGTATTAACATTAACTATTCAGGAAGCTATTAATGAAGATTGTTACAGTATAAGAGATGATGGTTCTTATTGGCTTGAGTCACTTGGTAAAAGAATATTAATACAATCGTTTAATGACTACTTTGATGAGATAATTACAATAAAAGGTAATAGCAGGTCTCGTGAAGTTCAGATCTTTCAATATGCTCAGGAATTAGCCAAATTATTTAGAAAATATGCTTAACTTTTTATTATGTTACAGGCAGGAAAACTAATTACACAAAATAATGATCCATTAGTTAAAATTCATTCTGAATATTTTTATAATGCAGTAAAAAATCCAAAGCCCAAAATTATAACGGCTATCAGGCAACTTCGTGTTGTTAAAACTATTGATGAAAAAAAATATAGAAATTTAAAAAAACGCTTACCATATGTAACTTGTGGAATTTTTAATCCATCCTATAGAAAGACTGAAAATTTTGGCTGGACTAATCATTTTATTGTAGATATTGACCATATTTCTGAAAAACAATTAGATGTCGTTAATTTAAAGAATCTTTTGAAAAAAGATCAGAGGGTGGAACTTATCTTTTGTTCTCCTGGCGAAGATGGTCTTAAACTTCTATTTAAATTGTCTGAAAAATGTTTTGATGCCGGGCAGTATTCTTTATTTTATAAAATTTTCATACACACTTTTTCACAGCAATATCATCTTGAACAAATTGTAGATACAAAAACCAGTGATATTACAAGAGCTTGCTTTATAAGTTATGATCCGGATGCTTATTATAATTCATCAGCTCAACCAGTAAAATTAACTGATTTTATTAATACAGATAGTCCTTTTGAAATGTCAGAATTGAAGCATTTTATAGATAAGGAAGAAAAGAAGAATGATACAAAATCAAAAGATATAGAACATAATATTGATCCGGATGAAGAAGTTATGAATACTATTAAAGCCAGATTAAATCCCAATAGCAGAGCTATTCATAAAAAACAGATATATGTGCCTAAAGAAATAGACGAAATTATAGATAAAGTTAAAGATCGTATGGCACAATTTGAAATTGATACAACTGAAATAAAAAACATTCATTATGGTAAAAAATTTAAGTTTAAACTTAAATTAAAAGAGGCTGAAATTAATGTATTTTACGGAAAGCATGGTTATACTGTAGTTATGTCACCCAGAAGGGGGACTAATACAAAATTAAATGAAGTATGTTCCGGTATTCTCAATGATTTATTTTATGGATAGTGTTAACTATGAAAAAAAAACGTTCGCTTACATTTGTTGAAAAAATGCATAAATTTTACCTGGCTGGATTAAAAGATTCTCCTCCCCCTAACAGGATGAAAAATAATATGGATGGAATTCCTACAATAGAACAACGGGTTGAACAAATTATGGGGATTATAAAAAACAATAGGGAAAGTAAAGGAAAGATGATTTATTTTGTTATGTATGATATTGAAAGTAATAAGGTTAGAACACAGATTGTTAAATATCTTATAAAAAAAGGATGTGTAAGAGTACAAAAGTCTATTTTTATAGCCAATACAGATAGAAAGGTTTATGATGAAATAAAAAATGATCTTAAAGAAGTTCAGGAATGCTATGAAAATAAAGACAGTATTTTATTGATTCCGGTTTCAACAGATGAAGTTAGAGCTATGAAACTTATAGGCGAGAATATTGATTTTGATTTGGTTTTAAAAAACAGGAATACTTTGTTTTTTTGATTTATAATGATAAGTTCTTTGACATTTTGTTTTTCTATAAAAAATACTATCTTATTAAAATAATATAGTACCTTTGCAGTCTTAAAAAATGAGCGTTTTATTTAAATATTTATTCAATTTTAAAATAAAATTAAACTTTTATTCATTGATTTTGAGTATGTTATAAAAATAGCTATCACAGAGTAAGTTCCAGAGTAATATGGATTGAGACCTTTTTAGTTGGTCTTTATAATAATTTTCCATAAATCACAGAGTAAGTTCCAGAGTAATATGGATTGAGACATCGGGAAGATTCTCTAATCCTGAACGAAGTTCTCCATCACAGAGTAAGTTCCAGAGTAATATGGATTGAGACCTTGTGCATAGATGTTATAAGGAAAATCCAAGTCTTGCAATCACAGAGTAAGTTCCAGAGTAATATGGATTGAGACTTGTGACGGATCACCATTTAACCATGTATAGCATTTTTTTATCACAGAGTAAGTTCCAGAGTAATATGGATTGAGACGCACACCTGTCCAGGTTTCCATTCTTTACCCATAGAATCACAGAGTAAGTTCCAGAGTAATATGGATTGAGACAGCTCCGAAAACAATGATAAAAAGTGTTATTACCCAATCACAGAGTAAGTTCCAGAGTAATATGGATTGAGACTCTTGAGCTGACTTTCTTCCATGATTCAGCATAATCACAGAGTAAGTTCCAGAGTAATATGGATTGAGACGCTAAATTTTATACTTTTCATTTTGTTTCTTTAGATCACAGAGTAAGTTCCAGAGTAATATGGATTGAGACTTAAAAGTGTCGCTAATTAAATACATTTTGTCCAATCACAGAGTAAGTTCCAGAGTAATATGGATTGAGACCTAGGTCCTTCATACTATTTGTTTTCATTTTTTTTATCACAGAGTAAGTTCCAGAGTAATATGGATTGAGACATAGTAGTCACCCGCAAAATTGTAATATATATCAAATCACAGAGTAAGTTCCAGAGTAATATGGATTGAGACACTGAGCCTTATAATACTATAGTCACTGAGATCTATAATCACAGAGTAAGTTCCAGAGTAATATGGATTGAGACAAAGTTCTCATGTATGCTAGGATCTGTTTCAATAACAATCACAGAGTAAGTTCCAGAGTAATATGGATTGAGACTTGCAGGAGCTACAATATCTAGTCTATTTGATGCACATCACAGAGTAAGTTCCAGAGTAATATGGATTGAGACTAGGAAGAGTAATCAATCTTCATCAAATCTCTCTATCATCACAGAGTAAGTTCCAGAGTAATATGGATTGAGACATCAGCTTTCTTAAGTGTAGAAAGCATCTCTTTGAAGATCACAGAGTAAGTTCCAGAGTAATATGGATTGAGACTTATTTGTCCTTTATTGTTACGTATAGCATCTGGATATCACAGAGTAAGTTCCAGAGTAATATGGATTGAGACTTCCATTTCTTGATACTCTCATTTTGTACTTGACTATCACAGAGTAAGTTCCAGAGTAATATGGATTGAGACTTAAATAATTGCTTTGTTTGTTCCCTGTTTCCGTTATCACAGAGTAAGTTCCAGAGTAATATGGATTGAGACGCATTATTTGTCTTTTTCATACACTCTAAAACCTGATCACAGAGTAAGTTCCAGAGTAATATGGATTGAGACTCCATAGGATATATGTCTTCACATGTTATTACTAAATATCACAGAGTAAGTTCCAGAGTAATATGGATTGAGACCACTAAATTTTATGTTCGGAAACTCTTTTTTTAAACATATCACAGAGTAAGTTCCAGAGTAATATGGATTGAGACTTAATTTCATTTTTTCTTTCCTTAAATCCTATCAAATATCACAGAGTAAGTTCCAGAGTAATATGGATTGAGACATTTTGTCCGCAGCTTCAACCGCTAAAATTTCATCTTTATCACAGAGTAAGTTCCAGAGTAATATGGATTGAGACAAGAGTAATTTATTTCTTAATTAAGTTATTTGGTATCACAGAGTAAGTTCCAGAGTAATATGGATTGAGACTGTACAGCAAATTACCTTTATTTATATCAACCTCGTATCACAGAGTAAGTTCCAGAGTAATATGGATTGAGACATGCCTAAGATAGCTAATGCTGTTCCTGCTAACATAAAATCACAGAGTAAGTTCCAGAGTAATATGGATTGAGACCCCCAGATTGGTGTCTCCATCACCACAGAACCATTCAATCACAGAGTAAGTTCCAGAGTAATATGGATTGAGACTCAACCGTCCCGCCCTTGTAGTCCTCAAAATAGCTGTGGATCACAGAGTAAGTTCCAGAGTAATATGGATTGAGACTGTTTATTTCGTTAACGTCTGCCCAGTCGGGATAAGAATCACAGAGTAAGTTCCAGAGTAATATGGATTGAGACTAATTTTCTGGTAATTGTTTCATTTTATTTTATTATTACAGAGTAAGTTCCAGAGTAATATGGATTGAGACTCAGATCCTATTATATTACATAAGGAATAATTATTAGATCACAGAGTAAGTTCCAGAGTAATATGGATTGAGACACTTTTACCTTTTCAATTTCTTTACCGTTTATGAAGTAACATCACAGAGTAAGTTCCAGAGTAATATGGATTGAGACAATATTAAAGCCCTCATTCTTATTATAAAAACGAGCTAATCACAGAGTAAGTTCCAGAGTAATATGGATTGAGACTTTATTATATTTTGTTCTTTCATGTTTTATATAACCTATCACAGAGTAAGTTCCAGAGTAATATGGATTGAGACACCATCCATTTTCACTATGGAGTTTTTCATAATTAAATCACAGAGTAAGTTCCAGAGTAATATGGATTGAGACTACATTATTTCAGCCGCCCACAAGTCGGTATCTTCCATAATCACAGAGTAAGTTCCAGAGTAATATGGATTGAGACATGATCTATAATCACCATATTCAGACACATCATCCTCATGATCACAGAGTAAGTTCCAGAGTAATATGGATTGAGACGCATTATATTCATCTACCATAGAGACAAAACTTCTCAAAATCACAGAGTAAGTTCCAGAGTAATATGGATTGAGACAGAGTGCATCACTGTAAATAATAAAACAAAACTGTTTCTTCGAGAATGTAAAATAAACTCTGTCTAAAAGTTTAAAAATTCGTAATATTGAACATTATGACAGAAAAAAAGGAAAAATCACCTGAGTACATCGCTATGCGCGATTTAGCATTATCACAATTACT
>Ga0172377_10001367_pt1 | contig 24535 bp, 19 predicted proteins | sample Pumphouse3metaG_FD_119749 | JGI IMG/M metagenome (GOLD analysis project Ga0172377, IMG submission 119749) | Leachate microbial communities from a municipal landfill in Southern Ontario, Canada - Pumphouse #3 metaG | ecosystem: Engineered > Solid waste > Landfill > Unclassified | place: Canada... | reverse complement strand
TTTTATAAATTCAAAATACTTTATGTAAGATCTTGGATTCTGTTCATTAAATTTTTTTATCTCATTATAATAGAATTTTCCGCACTGCCATATAATAGTGGTATCGCTCTCTCTATTTTCTAATACCCACTTTTTAATACTATTATTAAGTGTTCTTGCTCCAAGGCTACCTCCTACAACTAGAATAACTTTTTGCTCTTTTGTTAAATTATAAAATTCTCTAGCCTCATCTCTCTTCTCTTTAGTTGCTGGTTTAATCCCTTCTCTTACAGGGTTGCCAGTAATTAAAATTTTCTCTATGGGAAAAAATTTCTCCATGTTTTCATAGGCAACACAAATTTTTCTAGCTTTTTTAGCTAAAAATCTATTAGTAATTCCTGCATATGAGTTTTGTTCTTGTATTAAATAGGGGATGGCTTTATTACCAGCCGCTCGTAGTAGAGGGGCACTTGCATAACCTCCAACACCTACTGCGGCATCTGGTTTAAACTCTCTAATTATCTTATTTGCTATTCTTATGCTTTTTAAAAGTGTAAATGGTAACTTTAAATTTGATAATGAGAGCGATCTCTTTAAACCAGCAATAGGCAATCCAGTAATCTTATATCCTGCAGCAGGTACTTTTTCCATTTCCATTTTGTTTGAAGCTCCAACAAACAATATTTCACACTGTGGCTCCTTCTTTTTAAGAGCATTAGCAATTGATATGGCAGGGAAAATATGACCTCCGGTGCCACCTCCACTTATAATAATTCTATATGGCTTGTGATCTATCTGTTTACTCATTCTTGTACCTCCTTCACTTCTATATGCTCTTGTTCATCTCTATTTTCTTCCCTTTTTTTTACAACTTCAATGGTTCGGCTTACAGATAGTATCATTCCAAATGCTCCACTCATTATTACCAGAGAGGTTCCTCCTAAGCTCACAAGAGGCAGAGTATGACCCGTGACTGGGAGTAACCCTAAGTTTACACTTATGTGGAGCATTGCTTGGGAAGTTATTAGTAATGCTAAGCCCATAACCATAACAGATGTAAATGTTGTAGTGCAAGCTTTCGCAAGAATTACACATCTAGTAAAAAAGAATATATAGAGTACTAAAATAAATATTCCACCAATAAGGCCCCACTCCTCTATTATTATAGCATAGATAAAATCTGAATAGGGGTGGGGGAGTAGGTTGCGTTGAGTGCTATTTCCAGGACCCTTACCAAAGATATGAGAAGATGCTACGGCAACTTTTGCCATTTTCGCTTGGTATGTTTTATCTAAATGTTTTTGTATTTGTGCTGGAGTAGAGTTCTCATCTATTGTTTGCTCTGTTGTAAAACTTTTTATACGGCTAATAGCTGTGTCTACTCGTGGGAAAAGCCCAAAAGATAAATTTAATAGAACAATTAATCCTAAGACTGCTACTCCTATTAATGTTGTTTTGAATAGGTGTTTCCATTTAACTCCTACTATAATAAGTATAAGTGCGCTCACTCCACCAAGAAGAAGACCTGTAGAGATGCTTCCATAGAGAATTAGCAATAAAACCAAAGAGATAGGAATAATAACCCAGTAAAAAAACTCTTTAAAACTATCTAATGGTCTATCTTCCATAATTTTAGCCAAGTAAAGAATGACAGCTATTTTAGCAATTTCTGCAGGTTGGAAAGAGATTCCTAATATTCTTATCCATCTTCCAGCATCGTTAATCTTACTTCCAACTATTAATGTTGCTGCAAGTAGGAATATGCTGAACAAAATGCCAAAGTAGGCAAGCATTCTGTACCAACCTAGAGGTATTTTATAGCAGATATAAAGAGCGGTAACACCAAATATTACAAATCTCATCTGTTGGAGTAAGAAAAACAGAGTGCTTTTTCCTGCTTGATATGCAAGTGAGCTACTAGAAGAGTATACAGAAACAATAGAGATAGAGCATAGAAAAAGAACTATTATCCATATTATTTTGTCTCCTTTTACATTCAAGAAAAATGATTGTCTGTTTTCCATAGGTTTACTGCAACATATTTATTGTTATAAGTTTTTTACTGCCTCTTTAAATTGATTCCCTCTATCTTCGTAGTTTTTGAAAAGATCAAAGCTGGCACATGCAGGAGAGAGTAATACTGTATCTCCTTTTTTAGAGAGTTTGTATGCTATTTCTACAGCCTCTTGTGCAGAGCTAACATCATATATATTCTCTACCATAGTTCCAAAAGTGCTGTGAAGCTTAGAGTTGTCTTTACCTAAACAGATTATTGTATCTACTTTCTCTCTTACCATTTCAAAGAGAGGTTCATAGTTGTTCCCTTTATCGGTTCCGCCAGCTATCCAGATAATTGGGGTTGTAATACTCTCTAATGCATACCATGTAGAGTTTACATTGGTTGCTTTTGAGTCATTTATATAGAGTACATCTTTTACTTTTAAAACTTTTTCTAGCCTATGTTCAACTCCTTTAAATGTTGTTAGGCTCTCTCTTAAAACATCATTTTCAATATTTAGCACTTTACCTGTTATGGCAGCAGCCATTGAGTTGTAAATATTGTGTTTGCCTTGTAAAGAGAGTTCGTTTAGAAACATTTGGTACTCACTGTTAGAGTATTGGACATGCATTTTCTCTTCTTTAATATAGGCTCCCTCTTCTACCTCTTTCTGTTGGCTAAATGGGAGTTGTTTTGCATGTAGAACAATCTTATTTAGGTGAGAAATGCTAATTTGATCGTCTGCACAGAAGATAAAGCAGTCTTCTCCAGACATGTTTTGTGTAATTCGGAATTTAGCCTTTATGTATTTTTCCATATCGTTCCCATATCTATCTAAATGATCTGGAGTTATATTTAAAAGTACAGCAATATCTGCTTTAAAGTCATACATTCCATCTAATTGAAAACTACTTATTTCAAGTACGTAATAATCGTAATTACAAGTTGCAACTTGGTATGCATAGCTCTCTCCAATATTACCTGCTAAACCAACGTTAAGCCCTGCATTTTTAAGTAAAAAGTAGATAATAGATGCAGTGGTTGTTTTGCCATTGCTCCCTGTAACACATATTTTTTTGGATTTATCGTAACTCCCAGCAAACTCAATTTCAGAGATTATAGGGATTTGTGCCTCTGTAAGCTCTTCTACTATTGGAGCTGTATCTGGAATACCCGGGCTTTTTACTACAAGTTGAGCATCCATTAGGTTTTCTCTATTGTGCCCTCCCTCTTCAAAAATTATACTGTATTTAGTGAGCTGCTCCTTTGCTTGATTACTAATCATGTTGCAGTCAGATAAAAATACTTCATGCCCTTTTACTTTGGCAAGAATTGCAGCACCTATGCCACTTTCTCCTCCGCCTAAAACTACTATTTTTGACATAATTATCTGATTTTTAAAGTTATTATTGTTATTGCTGCAAGAAATATTGCTACAATCCAAAAACGGGTAACAATTTTGGCTTCTGGCAAAGCTCTTTTAGGAGATGTTATAATTGCATCTACTCCCTCTTTTTGGAAATGATGGTGAAGAGGAGCCATTTTAAAAACTCTAATTCCCTTACCATATTTTTTTCGTGAATATTTAAAGTAGCCCCTCTGAATTATTACTGAGAGACTCTCTACAAAAAATATCCCGCAAAGGATTGGAATGAGGAGCTCTTTTTTTATTATTATAGCCGCAACTGCAATGATTCCCCCAATTGCAAGGCTGCCTGTATCTCCCATAAAAACTTGGGCAGGGTAGGAGTTGTACCATAGAAATCCAATTAGAGCTCCAATAAAGGCAGCTAAAACAATTACAATCTCGCCAGTATTTGGGAGGTACATAATATTTAAATAGTTTGCATATATAATATTACCAGACAAGTAGGCCAATATTGCTAAGGTGGTTCCAGTAATAACAGAGACTCCTGTAGCAAGGCCATCCATCCCATCTGTTAGATTCGTGCCATTAGAGACTGCTGTTACTATAAAAATTATGGCAACTATATAGATAATCCAGCTAGCTTTCTCTTTAAGGTTGCCATTTATTGGAGAGAGCCATGCATAGTCGAATTCGTTGTTTTTTACAAATGGGATTGTAGTTCTTGTGCTCTTTTCGTCTTTAAAGTATCTAATTTTAGTACCCTCGGCAGTAGATTTTATAACTTCTGAATAGACCTCGGCTTCTGCTGCTTTTATAGGAACTCTAATAACTGCTTGGTCGCTCATATATAAAGTTATTCCTATTATGAGCCCTAATACTATTTGACCAACTATTTTAAATTTACCTTGAAGCCCCTCTTTCTTTTTTTTAAATACTTTGATGTAATCGTCTATATATCCAATTATACCAAGCCAGACTGTAGAGATAATTAGCAATAAAACATAGACATTTGTAAGATCACTTAGTAATAGAGCAGGAATTAACGTAGCAATTAGAATTATTACTCCTCCCATAGTGGGCGTTCCTTTTTTTTGCAGCTGCCCTTCTAGCCCCAAGTCTCTAATATCTTCACCAATTTGCTTAGCTGCAAGTTTCCTAATTATTGCTTTACCTACAAAAAGAGCTAATATTAGAGAGAGCAAAAGAGCAGAGAAGGCCCTAAAACTAATATATTGAAATAACCCAAGTCCTGGGAAATAGGTAATCTCTTTTAAATATTCATATAGATTGTACAGCATTGTCTATTTCATTAAGTTGAATATTGTTTTTATCTCTTCTTTATCGTCAAAATGGTGTCTCACACCTTTAACTTCTTGATAGGTTTCATGCCCTTTCCCAGCCACAAGAATAATTGAGCCCGGTTTTGCTGTAGTTATTGCAGCTTTTATAGCTTCTCTTCTATCTGTTATGTAGAGTGTTTTTAAGTTATCTCCAGGTTTGAACCCTTTTTTAATATCTTCAATAATATCTTCTGGCTCTTCGAACCTAGGGTTGTCTGATGTTACTACTATTTTATCTGAAAGGAGTGCCGAGACTTGAGCCATCTCTACCCTTTTTGTTTTATCTCGGTTGCCACCGCAGCCAAAAACTGTAACTATTTGAGCTCCCTCTGCTACTTCATTGAGTGTCTTTAGTACGTTTTTAAGAGCATCGGGAGTGTGTGCATAATCTACAACAGCTGTAAGCTCTTCTCCGCCTTTCAAGTACTCTAATCTGCCCGAGACAGATTCTAGTGCACTTAATGCTATAAGTAGTTCCTCTTCTTTTGCGCCCAATAGTTTTGCTGCAGAGTATACTGCTAGTAGATTATAGGCATTGTGGAGCCCAATAAAGCGAGTCCATATCTCTCTGTTGCCTATTTTAATTTGCATACCTGTTATACTGCTCTCTATAATTTTGCAGTTGAAATTTGCTGGAGACATACAGGAATAGGTATAGATATTTGCTTTGCAATTTTGCACCATTACAGAGCCATTTTTGTCGTCTATGTTGGTAAGGGCAAATGCTTGTTGAGGGAGATTATCGAAAAACAACTTTTTTACTCGAATATATTCGGCATAGCTTTTATGGTAGTCTAAGTGATCGTGTGTTAGGTTAGAGAAGATAGCTCCTTCGAATGTTATCCCAGAAACTCTCTCTTGATCTAGGGCATGGGAGCTCACTTCTATAAAGCAAAACTCACAACCTTCATATGTCATTTGAGACATAAGAGAGTTAATTTGCATAGAGTCTGGAGTTGTGTGAGTTGCTTCTACTCTTCTCTTCCCTATGAAATTTTCAATTGTAGATATTAGCCCACACTTATAACCTAGCGAGGTGAAAAGGTTGTAAAGTAATGTGACTGTAGTGGTTTTACCATTAGTTCCTGTTATTCCTACAACTCTCATTTTTTCCGATGGATTACCATAATACTCTTTTGCAATAAGCCCAGTAGCCCTGCGGCTATTATCTGTGACTATATAGCAAATACCCTCTCTCTCTTCTGGAATTTTCTCACAAATAATTGCTTTTGCTCCATTTGTAATTGCAGATTCTATAAAGTTATGTCCATCTGAGCTTGCTCCTTTAGTAGCAATAAAAAGAGCTCCTTCGGTTACATTCCTGGAATCTAAGTAGATGTTGGTAATTTCAATCTGAGGGTCTCCTAAGATTTTTGCACCATTAATGTCTTTTATTAAATCACTTAACTTCATAATTGCTAGATAATTCTATTTCTACTATTCCATTTTTATTCATTGGCATATTTGCCTTTGGGTATTGCTCTATCACTCTGCCTCTACCTCTAAAAGAGACTCTGTAGCCTTTGTTTTCAAGTAAAAATAGAGCGTCTTTTAACCCCATGCCCATCACATTAGGGATAGTTCCATTTTGAAAGTTGCTGGCAATGAGTTTTTTACTAGTAGGTTCTTTCTCTACCCAATCTGCCTCTATATCTATTCCGTTTTTTTGTAAAGCAATAAAAGAGAGCGCGCTGTTTAGTGCCTTTTTATTCCCTGCCAAAAGAGGAGTTTGGCCAGGGCCTCCCTCTTTTATTGAGTCTAATGGTTCTTTCCACTCTGGACTATTACTATATATTTTATCTGCTATTTTTTTAAATACAGGGGCAGCCCAAGATCCTCCATAAAAGTTGGCTTTGGTTTTAACAGAGTAGAGCACAACAATTGCAGAGTATTTTGGATTTTCAGATGGGAAAAACCCTGCAAAAGATGCTTGATGTTTTCTATATCCATTAGCATCTATATATTTCCCATCGAATGCTACTCTGGCAGTTCCTGTTTTCCCAGAGATGCTGTATCTAGGGTCGTCTATAATTTTCCCAGTACCCTCTTCTACAACTCCTCTGAGTGCTTTGTGCACCTGTTCTACTGTTTTTTTAGAACAGATAGACCCACTAATAGCTTGGTTTTCAAATTTATGGTAGATTATGCCATTTTTCTGTAGATTCTCTATAAAATAGGGCTTTACCATTTTTCCTCTATTTGCAATCGCATTATAAAAAGTAAGAGTGTGTAGGGGTGTTAAAAGAGATGAATAGCCAATAGCCATTGATGGGAGTGAAACTTTAGACCACATTTGATCTCCAGGCTCATATATGACAGCACGCGCTTCTCCCATAATATCTAGGTTAAATCTTTCGGTAACCTTCATATTCATAATTCTGTCTACAAATTTTTTCTCGTTATTGGCATAGTGCTCAACAGCCAATTTTGCAAAAGCAATGTTAGAAGATTTTTCAAATGCTGTAAGCACATCTATTTGGCCGTAGCCTCCATACCCAACATCGTGATATGTGGCAGAGCTATATCTCCATTTACCCTCTTCTGCATCTATGGGTGTTTCTAATGTGACATAACCATCTTCTATAAGTGCTACTAAGGTTGCAAGTTTGAAAGTTGAACCTGGCTCTGTTGCATGCCCAATTGCATAATTATAAGATTCGTCAAACTCCCCTTTTTTGCCCTTTTTCATATTTGCTACAGCGCGTATTGCTCCGTTATTTACTTCCATTACAATTGCAGTAGCACCTTCAAACTCCTCTGAGAGTGAAAGCTGCTCTTTTAGAGCAATCTCTGTAGCTTCTTGAATATCTATATCTATAGTTGTGAGCACATCAAGCCCATCGTGTGGCTCTATTGCATCTTCTGATGTTACGGGAACCCATTCCCCCCCTAACATTCTTCTTACTGTTTGTTTACCAGGTTTCCCTTTAAGGTGAAAATCGTAACTTCTCTCTATACCCACTCCTACCTCATTGCTATTTATATAACCAATGGTGCGGTATGCCAAACGACCATAGGGGTTGTTTCGCTTGTTTCTCTGTTCGGTAATTATCCCTCCCTTCAAAGTTCCCTCTTTAAAAATGGGGAACTGTTTTACTATAAGCATTTCGGAATAGTCTACCATACGATTCCCAATAGCTTTATATCTTTTCCCTTTTTTGCGTGCAGTAATTATTTCGTTTTTGTATGCTGCCGAGCTTTTATTGCCAAAGAAGTTTGAGAGCTCTTTAGCTAAATTATCTATTTGAGAGTTGAAGAGTTCATCTGTAGGTAATACGCAGTCCATTCTAATTTGAAAATAGGGTACAGATGTAGAGAGGGCTCTACCGTCTCTGGCAAGAATGCTCCCTCTGGTTGCCTCTATCTCCTCTTTTCTGAACGATATATCTTCGTCTGTAACCTCAATGTCTGCTATAAATAGTAGAAAAAACATTCTAACTACTATTCTTATAGCTAGTATAATAAGAATAAAATAGACAATATATACACGTTTGATGAACCTGTTCATGCTTTTAGTTATCTATAGTAACCCTTGTTGGAGGGTCTACTGGTGGCTTTAATGTAGAGCCAAGTTTTTTTAATTTCTTCTCTATTTCTGTTCTTTTACTGCTGTATTGAAGCTTTGCTAGTTTACTTATATAATCAGATTTAAGATGTTTAAGTTCTCTCTGGTTTCTTCTCTCGGTAAGTAAGCTTCTCTCAATACCAAAATTTATATAGATGTAAAATATTGCTAGAACAAAAAGGAATGCGAAAAACCCAAGGTTGTTAGAAACCTCGCCTCTAAGCAGTATTCTGCCACCTAGTATTTCGCTTATCCAATTTTTTTTAGCCATTTTCTCTTAGTTGTTATTATCTATTTTTTTTCTGCCACTCTTAGTTTTGCACTTCTAGCCCTGCTATTTAGAGCAAGTTCCTCTTCGTTTGAAACTATTGGTTTTCTAGTTATTACCTTAAATGGAGTTTCGAACTGCCCATAAATATCTTTTTCTATTGTGCCAGCTGTATTCCCTGCTTTCATAAAGTTCTTTACCATTCTATCTTCTAGCGAGTGATAAGTAATTACTACTAAACGCCCTCCGCTCTTTAAAATGGTTGTTGTCCCTTCTAGAAAGAGTTCTAGAGCTCTCATTTCGCCGTTAACTTCAATTCTTAGTGCTTGGTATATTTTAGCTAGATATTTGTGATTGGCATATTTGGGTAGTAGAGGAGCCAAAGCTCTGTTTAAATCAAACGTAGTTTGAATCTTCTCGTTCTCTCTGTTGGCGCAAATTAATTTAGCTACTCTTCTGCTGTTATCTACTTCGCCATATTTGTAAAGAATATTGGCAAGGTTCTCTTGGCTGTAATTATTTATGATATAAGCTGCTGTGTTTTTAGTGAGTTGATTCATTCTCATATCTAGAGGAGCATCAAACCTAAAGGAGAAGCCTCTTTGTTCGGTATCAAATTGGTGTGACGATACTCCAAGATCTGCTAAAATGCCATCAATTTTATTAAAGCCGTGGTATTCAACATAATTATTTAAAAAACGAAAGTTGTTCTGAATAAATATTAATCTTTTATCTTGAGGTGCATTTGCAAGTGCATCTGCGTCTCTATCCATAGAGATGAGCTTAGACTCTTCTCCCATAGCTTTAAGAATAGCTCTGCTGTGACCACCTCCTCCAAATGTTACATCGGCATATATGCCGCCGTTGTGTAAAGCCAAGGCAGTTACACTTTCTTCAAGTAGTACAGGTGTGTGGTAAGTTCCCATAACAAGCTCCTTATCCTAATATTTTCTGTGCAAGTTCTGAGTAGTCGCTGCTGGGGAGGGTCTCCTCTTTATAGTTCTCCTTTGCCCAAATCTCAATTTTATGATCGTTTCCAGCAAACAGCACTTCTTTATTTACTCCTATCTCTTCTAAGAGTCTTTTAGGAATTGATATTCTTCCAAGTTTCTGATCTGGCTCTACTAAGGCACGGTCTCTCATAAACTCTCTCCAAAATAGAGCATGCTCTTTTTTGAAAAAATTAAGCCGAGATTTAACCTCTTCGGACTCTCTTATCCACTCTTGATAGGTATACATTTCAAGGCAATTGAAAAAAAGATCTTTTTTTATGACAAAACGTTGGTCGCTTTCGGGAGGGAGCATAGATTTTAACGACGAAGGAAAGACTACTCTCCCTTTATCGTCTACCTTTGCACTGTATTCTCCTATAAACTTTATCATTTAATCTTTTTTTACCCTTTTAGACTTACGCAAACTTAAAGATTTTTTTCCACTTTTTTACATTTTATTACAAATTTTTCCACAAACTTTTCAACATTTTGTTTTTTATTATCTATCTTCGGTTTTATAAATATAAAAGAGATGAAGAGACTGACTATTTTGCTTGCATTAGTTACTTTAATATCATGTACTTCTGGCAAAGGGAATAAGGGAGAAGCTTTAGAAAAAGATCTTATATTAGAAGAGGTTAGTGAATATGGTTTTAGAACAGGAGATTTTAACCTAAAAGAGGGACAAGTACAGAGGGGAGATTTTTTTGTTCCTCTACTAACTAGGTTGGGAGTTTCTATTGCAGATGCTTATAATTTAACAGAGGTTTCAAAAGGAGTTTTTGATTTAAAGACAATAAAAGTTGGAAACAGTTATAAGGCCTACTATACTAAAGAAGAAGATGCTAGACTGGCCTATTTAGTTTATGCCGATTCAAAGATAAACTATGTGGTTTTTGGGGTTGCAGACTCTATGTTTGTAAAGGTGGGAGAGAGAGAGGTTACCTCTAGGCTTCGCAGTGGAGAGGCAACTATTAATAGCTCGCTGTGGAACGATGTTTCTGCTGCGGGTATGAGCCCTTTGATTGCATTAAGACTATCTGAGATATACGCTTGGACTATAGATTTTTTTGGACTCCAAAAAGGAGATTCTTTTAAGGTTTTGTATGAAGAGCTCTATGTTGGAGATAAGTTTTTTGATATAGGAGAGATTTATGCTGCACTTTTTACTCATGCTGGTGAAAATTTTGAAGCTTACAGATTTGTTCAAGATGATATTCCTCAATACTGGAATAGTAAAGGAGAAAATCTAAGGAAGGCTTTTCTTAAGGCCCCTTTAAGTTTTACTCGTATCTCTTCTGGTTTTTCTTATGCTCGGAGGCACCCAATCACAAGAGTTGTTAGGCCACATACAGGTGTAGATTATGCTGCTCCTAGAGGAACCCCAGTAATGAGTATAGGCGATGGTGTAGTTACTCAGAGGGTCTATACAAGAGGAGGGGGGAACCAGATTAAAATAAAGCACAATTCGGTTTATACCACAGCATATTTACATCTATCTGGTTTTGCAAAGGGGCTTTCTGTTGGTAAAAGGGTTAGACAAGGTGAGGTTATTGGGTATGTTGGAAGTACTGGTATGTCTACTGGCCCTCATCTAGATTTCCGTGTCTGGAAAAATGGGAAACCTATTAATCCGCTTAAAATGAAATCTCCTCCTGCCGACCCTCTTAAAAAGGAGAACAAAGAGCTGTTTGCATCTTCTATTGAGAGAGCCTCTTTTTTAAGAGATTCTATTAGATCTGTGCAGTATGTAGATACTCTACTAAATAGCCTAGGGGTGGGATTGGAGTTTGTTAGTGTAGAGTAGTTTTTATTTACAAATAGAATATATGATTATCTTTGCTAAAATAAATAGTTTATATGGCAGACGAAAAGATAATTTTCTCAATGAACGGCGTAGGTAAGATACTGCCGAATAGTAATAAAGCAATTCTTAAAGATATCTATCTCTCTTTTTTTTATGGAGCTAAAATTGGTATCATAGGTCTGAATGGTTCTGGAAAATCTACATTACTTAAAATTATAGCAGGGGTAGAGAGTGCATTTCAAGGTGAAATAGCATGGGCTCAAGGCTATAGTGTTGGGTTTCTTGAACAAGAACCTCATTTAGATGAGAGTAAAACTGTACTTGAAATTGTACAGGAGGGGGCACACGAAGTGGTCTCGCTTCTTAAGCAGTACGAGGAGGTAAATGCAAAGTTTATGGAGCCAATGGAAGACGATCAAATGGCTCGTTTAATAGATTTACAGGGAGATCTTACAGATAAAATAGATCAGGTAAATGGTTGGGATATAGATTCTAAGCTTGAAAAAGCCATGGATGCATTACAGTGTCCAGAACCAGATGCCATAGTAAAGCATTTGAGTGGAGGAGAAAGACGGAGAGTGGCTCTATGCCGCCTGCTTTTACAAGAGCCAGATGTTCTACTTTTAGATGAGCCTACTAACCACTTAGATACAGAGAGTATTCAATGGCTAGAGGCTCATTTGCAGCAATATAAGGGAACTGTTATAGCTGTAACTCACGACCGTTATTTCTTAGATAATGTTGCTGGCTGGATTTTAGAACTAGATAGAGGAGAAGGTATTCCATGGAAAGGAAACTACACCTCGTGGTTAGAACAGAAATCAATAAGACTCTCTCAAGAAGAGAAGCAAGAGAGTAAACGCCGTAAAACTTTAGAGAGGGAGTTAGAGTGGGTAAGAATGGCCCCTAAAGCTCGCCAAGCTAAATCTAAAGCACGTTTGGGAGCTTATGAAAAGATGCTAAACGAAGATGGGAAAGCGAAGGACGAGAAATTGGAGATATTTATTCCTAACGGACCACGGCTAGGTAATAAGGTAATTGAGGCCCATAATGTAACAAAGGCTTTTGGCGATAGGGTACTTTTCGAAAATCTGAGTTTTAAGTTGCCCCCTGCTGGAATAGTTGGAGTTATAGGACCTAATGGTGCAGGTAAAACAACTCTTTTTCGTATGATTATGGGAATAGAAGAGGCAGATTCTGGTTCATTTACAGTGGGAGAGACTGTGAAAATAGCGTATGTAGACCAGCAGCATAGAGAGATAGACCCAGATAAAACAGTTTATGAGACAATCTCTAGTAACTCTGAATTTGTGAAGTTGGGTAATAGGGAGGTTAATGCTCGTGCCTATGTTTCGCGGTTTAATTTCTCTGGAGCAGATCAAGAGAAGATGTGTGGAGTACTTTCTGGAGGTGAGAGAAATCGCTTACATTTAGCTCTTACTCTTAAAGAAGAGGCTAATGTTTTATTGTTAGACGAGCCTACAAATGATGTAGATGTTAATACAATACGTGCTTTAGAAGAGGGCCTAGATAATTTTGCAGGTTGTGCAGTTATTATCTCTCACGACCGTTGGTTCTTAGACCGTATTGCTACTCACATTCTTGCGTTTGAAGGCGATTCAAAAGCTTATTTCTTTGAGGGAAGTTACTCTGAATACGAAGAGAATAAAAAGAGACGTCTTGGAGATATTACTCCTAAGAGATTTAAATATAAAAAACTTACTCGCTAATTTCTGAAAGTTCTAACCAGCGATGCTCGAGTGTCTCTATCTCTTTAAGATATTCTGCATACTGGTTAGAGTTCTCTATTAGTTTATCGGGAGATAAAGAGCCAGAATTGAGAGCGGCCTCTAGGCTGCTCTTCTTTTTTGATAATCTTTCTAATTTTGTCTCTATTGATTCCAACTCTTTTTTCTCTTTATAACTTAGTCTCTTTTTTTCGGGAGTTTTGTTGCTTTCTAATTTATTATTGCTTTTTAATTTAGTGAGACTACTATCTTTTTCTAAGTTCAACTTCTGTTTCTCGGCCTCTTTAACCATCTCTCTATATTCAGAATACTTCCCAACATAATCTTTAATTACACCTTCTCCTTCAAATACAAAAAGGTGGTCTGCAATTTTATCTAGGAAATATCTATCGTGAGAAACAATTATTACACAACCAGGAAAGTTGCTTAAATAATCTTCTAAAACATTTAGCGTCATTAAGTCTAAGTCGTTAGTGGGCTCGTCAAGAATAAGAAAGTTGGGGTTTTGCATTAATACAGTAACTAGGTAGAGCCGTCTTTTTTCTCCTCCGCTAAGTTTTTCAATTTTAGTGTTGTGCATAGAGTGGGGGAAGAGGAACCGGGTTAGAAACTGACTCACGTTTATAACTGAGCCATCGTTCATAGTAACAACCTCGGCAATGCTCTGTACTGCATCAATTACAGTGTCGTTTAGGTTAAAGTCTATACCTTTTTGTCTGTAGTAGCCAAAGACTACAGTTTCACCTAAATCAATCTCTCCTTTTGTGAGAGGGATAGCACCTGTAATTACCTCTAAAAAGGTGGTTTTACCAACCCCATTTGGACCAACTAGCCCAATTTTCTCTCCTTTACTAAAATTGTAGGTAAAGTCTTCTATAGTAACAAAGTTGTGGTAGTTATGAGATACGCCCTTGCAGTTAATAATTTTAGTGCCTAGCCTAGTACTTGCACTATCTATTTTTATTTTATCGCTAGAGATTTTTTGGTTGGCTTTCTCTTTTAAGTCGTAGAAAGCATTGACTCTATATTTAGCTTTTGTGGCTCTTGCTTGTGGCATTCTTCTCATCCACTCTAGCTCTGTTTTAAAGAGGTTTTTTGCTCTATCTGTTTCGCTAATGAAATTCTCTAGTCTCTCTTCTCTTTTTTCTAAAAAATAGGAGTAGTTGCCGTTATATGTGTAGAGCTCACCATTTTCTAGCTCTATAATTTTATTGCATACTCTATCTAAAAAATAGCGATCGTGAGTTACCATTAAGATTGTTACTCGGCTTCTTTTAAGGTACTCTTCTAGGTATTCTATTACTATTAAATCTAGATGGTTAGTAGGCTCGTCCATTATAATGAAGCTAGCTTCATTTATCATCATTTTAGCAAGTGCTACTCTCTTTTTTTGCCCTCCAGAAAGCTCTTTCATTTTCTGGTCTAACTCTTCTATCTGTAACGCAGAGAGTACCTGTTTTATCTTCTGCTCATATTGCCACCCCTCTACTCTCTCCATCTCTAGCATTGCCTCTTCTAGTTTTTTTTGATCTTGTGAAAGTAGAGCTCTTTCGTAGTTTGCTACAGTAGCAGCAATCTCTTCTCCTCCGCTAAAGACCTCTTCAAAAACTGTTTTTTCAAGATTGAAAGTGGGTTCTTGTTTTAGGTAGGCAATACCTCCTTCGCAGAAAATTTGCACAGTTCCACTCTCTCCATTATTATTCATATCTGGAGTGTCTTCTCCTGCTATAATTTTTAGTAGAGAGCTCTTTCCTGTGCCATTGGGGGCTATAAGTGCAACCTTCTCTCCCTCATTAATATTAAGGTCTAACTCTTCGAAAAGAATTTTTGTGCCGTATCTTTTAGATAATTTCTGTGCTTGTAGTATAGATGCCATAGTACAAAGTTAATCAAAATTAAAAAGAGGCTACTCTCATCTATTGAGAATAACCTCTTTTTACCTATTTAAAAAATTAATGTTTAAATCTCTATTTTACTTGGTTTAGTCATATGCTTAGGGTCTAGAATAGTGTCTATTTGCTCTTGTGTAAGTAGACCTTTGTCTAGAACTAGTTGGTAAACACTTGCACCAGTTTTTAGAGCCTCTTTTGCAATAATAGTACTTTGTTCGTAACCTATAAACTGTTTAAGAGCAGTAACAATACCTATTGAGTGCTCTACATATTGGCGGCAGTTATCTTCATTTGCAACTATGCCATCTACACACTCAAGACGGAGGGTGTCAAGAGCACGGATAAGCCAATCACTTGATTCAACTGTGCTTTGAAACATTACTGGCTCCATAACATTAAGCTCTAATTGAGCTGCTTCAGATGCAAGAGATACAGTAAGATCGTTTCCAATTACTTTGAAACAAACTTGGTTTACAACCTCTGGTATTACAGGGTTAACCTTTCCTGGCATAATTGAAGAACCTGGTTGTTTTGGAGGAAGGTTAATCTCTGCAAGACCTGCTCTTGGGCCCGAAGAGAGTATGCGAAGATCGTTGCTTATTTTAGAGAGTCTAATAGCAATCATTTTAAGTGCAGAGGCATAAAAAACTATGCTTGAAGTATCGTGAGTAGCTTCTACTAAATCTTCGGCTAGTTTAACATCTAAGCCAGAAATTTCACGAATATGCTTAATACATGCTTCGGCATAACCTGGCTCAGAAGTGATACCAGTACCTATAGCAGTTGCCCCCATATTAATGAATAGTAGCTCTTTAGCTGCTTTTTCAAGACGGCTTAGCTCATGCTTCATAGCAGATTTGTAGGCTCCAAAAGTTTGACCTAAGGTCATTGGAACAGCATCTTGAAGTTGGGTACGTCCCATTTTGATTACATGAGCAAATTCCTCTTCTTTCTTAGCGAAAGAGTCCATTATTTGTTGGAGAGCTTCTCTAACTTTAAAGTGGGTCATATAGAGCCCAATATGCATTGCACTGGGATATGCATCATTAGTACTTTGAGCCATATTAACGTGGTCGTTAGGGCTACAGAATTGGTATTGACCTCTCTCTTTTCCTAAAATCTCAAGAGCTCTATTGGCAATAACTTCGTTTGCATTCATGTTAACGCTTGTACCTGCACCACCTTGCACCATATCTACTGGGAAATGTTCTGTATGTTTCCCGTCTATAAGTTCTTGGCAAGCTTTAACAATTGCATCTTTAATTTCATTGTCTATAAGACCTAATTCATGGTTTGCAAGAACTGCTCCCATCTTTATTATCCCAAGGGCTCTAGTGAATTCAGGATATTCACTTAAATAATCTCTAGAGATGTCAAAGTTCTCTACGCATCTTAAAGTTTGAACACCAAATAGTGCTTCTACTGGAACCTCTTTAGTTCCTAATAGATCATGCTCTGTACGAGTCTTTCCGCTTACAGCGAAACCATATCTCTCCATATCAATTTATATTTAATTAGTTTTGCAAATCTAATAAATTGGAATGAAATAAGCCAATATTACTTATGATTTCTAAGCAAAAAACCTATTTACTTTTTTTAATGCAGAGGGTAGAGCAAAAACTACTACTCTATCGTATGGTTGTATCTCGGAATCGCCTAGAGCAATAAAGCTTTTATTTCCTCTTATTATTCCTCCAATAATTGCCTCTTTAGGGAATTTTAAATCTCTAATTTTATGACGAGTAATTGCACTATTTGGGTTGACAATAAACTCTAACACCTCGGCATCAGACCCATTGAGGCATTTTATAGATTGCACCTTATTTGAGAGAGTAAAGCGGAAAATACGGCTGGCAGTAATGAGCTTTTTATTTATTACGGCATCTACTCCCATTCCCTCGGCAAGCTTTATATAATCTATATTTTCTACCTCGGCAATTGTTTTGGCTACTCCCATCTTTTTGGCCATTACGCATGAGAGTATATTTGTTTCGGAGCTACTTGTAACTGCTATAAATGCATCAAAATCGTTTACGTCTTCTTCTATTAAAAGATCTGTATTACGAGCATCGCCATTAATTACTAGAATTTTATCTAGAGAGTCGTTTAGATAATCGCATCTTTCGCGTCTTCTTTCAATCAACTTTATATACTCTACGCTATTTTCAAGCTTTCTAGCAACCATCTCTCCAATGCGGCCTCCTCCAACAATCATTAGTTTGTTTACATCTATATTGTTTTTGCCAGAGTAGCTCATTACCTCTTGAACTCCAGATCTTTTAGAAATTACAAAAACAAGATCGTGCTCTTTAAAGCGGGTATTGCTGCGTGGTATAATTGTGGTTCCCTCTCTTGCAATAGCAACTGCGTGGTATTGGTGTTCTCCATCAACAGGGTAATCTGCCATACTTTTATCTATTAGAGGAGCTCCATCGTCTAGGCGAAAGACAATAAGTTGGAGTTTGCCCCCAGAGAAATCCATAAACTCAGAGGTGCCTGTTTGCTTTAGAAGGTCTATAATCTCGTGAGAAGCAATTTTTTCTGGGTAGAAGAGCAAATCTATTCCCATCTCTGTGAAGAGAAGTTTATTTTGGTTCTGTAGGTATTCGTCGTTGTTTATTCGTGCAGTAACTTTTGCGCTACCCATCTTTTTTGCAAGGAGTGCACTTATAAGGTTTACATCTTGCTCTTGAGCAGGGCTTACGGCTATGAACAGATCTGCTTTCTCTACTCCCGCATAGGCCAACGTTTTTATTGAGGTGGGAGGGCCAAACACAGTAATCACATCGGAGCTTTCGGCTACTCTATTGAGCCTAGCTTCGTTATTATCAATAATGGTTAGGTTGTGATACTCATTGCTTAGCATCTTGGCAAGGTGGCTGCCCACCTCACCCGCACCTGCAATAACAATTCTCATTTTAAAAGGTTTTTAATACTCCTCTTCATTGAAAAAGAAGTCTTCTTTACTTGGGTAATCTGGCCATATATCCTCTATGCTATCATACACCTCTCCATCTTCCTCTAGTTCATCTAGGTTTTCAACAACCTCAAGAGGTGCGCCAGAGCGGGTAGCATAATCTATAAGTTCTTCTTTAGTAGCTGGCCAAGGTGCATCTTCAAGTTTAGATGCTAGTTCTAGTGTCCAATACATAGCGTAAATCGTTAATATTTAGGAGTTTGCAAATAAATGCTAAAATAGTGTGCGAAGATAGTAAAATATTTTCAAAAAACATATTACTGATGCCAGAAATCGTCTGGAACTCCGCTTATTTTAGCAAGGTATCTTGCATAAACAAATAAATAGTCAGACAACCTGTTAAGATATTTTACTGGGTACTCTAACCTCTGTTCAGTCATAATAGCTACGGCACTCCTTTCTGCTCTCCGGCATACTGTTCTTGCTACATGGCATTGTGCAGCTGCCCTTGGCTTATTTGGTAAAATAAAAGCGTTTTGCTCTGGAAGCTCTTCAATCATTTTATCAATTGTCTCTTCTAGGAATTCAATTTTGGAAATCTCAAATGGTTTTAATTTCTGAGAGGCTTCTGTGTCTGCTGCTAAATGAGCTGCCACAAGCATTAAGTTAGCTTGAATATCTCTAAGGTTTTTATAGTAAAGGTCGCCTTCTACCTCCTCGGCTCTAATGAGAGCTATATAGGAGATGAGCTCATCTACATTACCATAGGCATTAACTCTAATATTGTCTTTACTTACTCTTTTTCCACCTACTAGTGATGTTTGACCTTTATCTCCTGTTTTTGTATAAACTTTCATTTGAAATTTGTTTAATCTGGTTTTGTTCCTAATTATAGGTTATTGGATTTTCATTAATTGTGTCTGACTCAATTAATCCATCACGTAACCGTATAATTCTGCGAGCATGTTTTGCTATATCTTCTTCGTGGGTAACTACAATAACTGTGTTCCCTTGGTTGTGAATTTGTGAAAATAGTTTCATTATATCTATAGATGTTTTGCTGTCTAAGTTACCTGTAGGTTCATCTGCTAATATAATAGAAGGGTTGTTAATTAGGGCTCTAGCTACAGCTACTCTTTGGCGCTGCCCACCAGATAGTTCGTTTGGTTTATGGTGCATCCTGTCGGTAAGATCTACACTTGCCAATGTCTCAGATGCTCTTCTGTCGCGCTCGGCTTTTCCAACTCCCGAGTAGATAAGAGGAAGAGAGACATTATCTAGAGCAGTGTATCTTGGTAGAAGATTAAATGATTGAAAAATAAATCCAATCTCTTTGTTTCGTACCTGAGCCAACTCTCCATCATTCATTTTAGAGACATCTGTGTCATTTAGAATATATGACCCATCTGTAGGGCTGTCTAGGCAACCTAAAATATTCATTATTGTAGATTTACCTGAGCCAGAGGGCCCCATTATAGCTACATATTCATTTTTGTTGATAACTATATCTACACCATTAAGGGCTTTCACCTCTTCTGTTCCTACTTTGTAGAACTTTTTAATTCCTCTGATTTTTATTATTTCTTTACTCATTATGTTCAGATATTAGTAGTCAAAAATAAATTGGGTTATTTATAAAGCTAAATAAAAAGAGTTTCTGTTGGAACAAGTTTTGGATAGATGCGTAGAGTCTCTTTATAGAGTTTGTAAATAGCCTCTTCTCCCTCTTTTCCAATTCCTAGTGTATAGTTGTTTACAAACATCTCAATATGTTTATCTAATACCACTTTGTCCATCTCTTGAGCATTATTACTAACATAATTATTAGATATATTGGGATTATGGTTTGCAAATTCTATGCTTCTTTTTAGTACTCGCTCTATTTTTTGTGCAATTTTATTGTCTAGAGATTTTGAAACTGCAATTCCTCCAAGTGGAATGGGTAGTTTTGTTCTTTTTTGCCACTCTAAACCTAGGTCTGCAATAAGTTGTAGCCCTTTTTGCCCATAAGTGAACCGCCCTTCATGAATAAGAACTCCTGCTATATACTTCTCTTTTATAAGCTCGTTTTGGATATCAGAAAAAATTATTGATTCAACATTTAACAAAGAGGGGAAAGCAATTTTTAAAAGGAGATATGCAGTGGTATGCTCCCCTGGAATAGCTATAGTTTGTGTTTGCAATAGTTTAAAGTTGGGTTTTGCCGAGGATAAAAATGCTCTACTCCCTTTTTTCGCAACTAAAAGTGGACCGTTTCCGTAGCCTAAGGCGCTGCCTACTCTTAACATGCTATATCTATTGGAAAGAAGAAAAAAAGCATGATAGCTTAGTTTGCAAATGTCATACTTCTGCTTAGCAGCATCTTTGTTTAGCTGCTCTACATCTGCTAAGGAGACTTCAAATGAGAGGCCTTCGCAATCTACAAGGTTGTGAACCATTGCATGAAAAGCGTAAGTGTCATTAGGGCAGGGTGAATATGCTAGGGTTAGTCTCATTTTACCAAAGCGTGTAATAATGTTTGGGTTGCTTTTTTTAGAGACTCTAAGGCCAATGGGATGTCCCATTTTGAACGATCTCTCTCTCCAACCTTATTTGAAACAGAGCGGAGTTCAATGAATGGTAGCTCTTCAAGAATGCAAACATAGAAAAATGCAGCCCCTTCCATGCTCTCTATTTGAGGCATAAAGCCTTTAATGAGCTGTTCTGTTTTCTCTGGAAGCCCACTAACTGTTTGTACAGTAACTGCACAAGCAGGTCTATATTGTTCTAGTGCTTGCTCTACTTTATTAGTTAGTTTTGGTGCATTTAATGCTCCATTGCGAAAAGGGTGAGTATTTGCATCTAATATTTTATAATCGAAAAGAGTTTGGAACCCTGTGAAAGTTTCAAACCCTAAATCTCCAAAAAACTCTTTTTCTATACGTGCAACAGAACCTATAGGGAAACTATCTGTAAAACTACCAGCAATACCAATATTAATTGCTAGGTCAAAAGGTTCTTCTGTGCTATTGATTATTTTGGTAAGCCTATAACTTGTACTTGTTGTTCCTATTCCTGTGAGCATCCATGTTATATATAAACTCTTTTGTTCTGTAATAGGTAAAGAGTTGTATGCTTGTTTTGCAGTAATTAACTCCTCTTCTTCAGCTGCTGTAATAAGTAATCTCATGCGATATCTCAATTTTTTTTGTAATATTGCTATCCAAATTAATAGCTTACGAAAATAGATATTTATTATGGCATACACAAAAGTAGATCACTTCGACCAAGATACTACAGAGGCTTTGGCTTTTCACTATAAAGAGATACTGAAAATAATGGGAGAAGACCCAGAGAGAGAAGGACTTTTGCATACTCCAGTAAGGGTAGCACGTGCTCTACAGTTTCTTAATCAGGGTTATGAAATGGATGGTGCAGCAATTCTTAGATCGGCAAAATTTAAAGAGGAGTATAAGCAAATGGTTTTAGTGAAAGATATAGATCTATATTCTATGTGTGAACATCATATGCTCCCTTTTTATGGGAAGGCACACGTGGCCTATATTCCAAATGGCTATATAACAGGTTTAAGTAAGATAGCTAGAGTTGTAGATGCTTTTGCTAGAAGATTACAGGTGCAAGAGCGTCTTACTGTGCAAATAAGAGATTGTATCCATAATACTCTTAACCCAATGGGTGTTGCAGTGGTAATTGAGGCTTCCCATATGTGTATGCAAATACGAGGAGTACAAAAGCAAAACTCTGTAACTACAACCTCGGCTTTTACTGGTGTTTTTTTGAAAGATATGAGAACTAGAGAGGAGTTTATGCACTTGATAGGTATATCTGGCCGTTAATAGAATTTTCTATCACTCTTTATTCTTAAGTTATTATTAATAATTCCTTATTTACTTCGTAACAAATCATCTATATTTTTGCCGCTGTAAAAATATAAAAAACAAGAAGTGAATAGATTATTATTTTTAACAGCGTTGCTATTTAGCACACTATTTTATGTAGAGGAAATTACTGGCCAAAATTCTGGTAATTACTTAGTAGGACATATTATTGATAGTAATACTGGTGAGACTGTAATTGGTGCTACTGTCTATTTTCCAGATATAGATAAAGGTGCTTCAACTGATATTGAGGGTAATTACAAAGTAGAAAACTTATTTGTAGGCAAGTATGTAGCTCAAATATCGTGTATTGGTTATAAAACTATTATTATTCCTGATATGGTAGTTAGAGAGGGAAAGAATAGTTTTGACGTTGTAATGGAAGAGGCAGTAAATCTACTGGATCAGATTGTAGTTACCTCAGTAAAAAGAATGAACTCCCAAATTGCTATGGTACAGGCTACTAAAACAGCAAGTGTAGTAATGTCCGGGGTGTCTGGAAAGCAAATATCAAAATCTCAAGATAGAAATGCCGCCGAGGTAGTTAGAAGGATCCCTGGTGTTACAGTTATAAATGATAGACATATAATTGTTAGAGGTTTGCCTAGCCGTTATAACAATGTTTGGATTAATAATTCTTCTGCACCAAGTACAGAAACTGATAGTCGTTCATTTTCTTTTGACATGATGCCCTCTTCGCAATTAGAAAGTATTCAAATAATTAAATCTCAATCTGCCGATCTTCCAGCAGATTTTTCGGGTGGTTTTGTTAAGTTAACTACTGGAGGGATGCCTGATAAAAATGAAACACAAATATCTGTTGGAACCGGATTTAATACTATCACTCATTTTAATAATCAATTTGTAAATGCTGGCTCATCAACAGATTTTTTAGGTTTTGATAATGGTAAAAGAGCCCTTAGTAATTTTGTTTCTCAAAGAATGGATAATGATGATAAACAAGAGGTTTCTAAAGTTACTAAAGAGGGGTTCAACGAGAATTGGACTGTAGAGGAAAGAAATACTCTACCCGATATGCGTCTGTCACTATTATTAAATAGAGCATATAAATTAAAAAAAGGGAGTGAATTAGGTCTATTAGGGTTGATCAATTATTCTCACTCTTCTCAGTCATATATAGATATGCAAAATGCCCGCTTTGGAGTATATAATTCTGTTCAGGATAAGCCAGAGTATATTTATAATTATACAGATAATCAGTATAGTGTAAATTCAAAAACTGGAGCGATGTTAAACCTTGTTTGGATGGATGAAAATAACAAGATTGAGTTTAAAAACTTATTTAATTTGCACGGTAAGAATAGATATTCTACAAGAGAGGGGTGGCAAAATGTAAGTGCATTGTATCTTCAAGAAAAATATGAGTATCTATATACATCTCGCTCAAATTATTTAGGTCAATTTGCAGGTAGACACGATTTTGACTCTAATACTAAAACCATAGATTGGAATCTTACATATTCATATGCAAATATGTCTCAACCAGATAGAAGAATAATTAATAGAGAAGAAAATCAAATTTTTGGAGATCAGGATTATGGAAAGATGTCCATAGATCAAAATGAAATAACCAGGGATTTTATTTCACTTAAGGAATATATTGTTTCTCCTTCTTTAAATTATACTCATTCTATCTCTTCACTCAAATCTGATGTAAAAATAAAAGCAGGATTTTTATTGGAATATCGTTCTAGAAAAAATACAAATAGACAATTTTACTATAGGTTCAATAGAAGTAATGTTCCTGCTAATTTTGTTTACGGAGATGTTGTGACAGATATATTAGTTGCTCAAAATTATGATGCAGATAAGCTATATCTATATGAAGATACAGACAATAGAAATAGTTATAATGGTAAGATTTATAATAGCGCTGGCTATCTCTCTTATTCAATGAAACGTGAAAAATTTAATGTAACAGGAGGAATTCGGGTAGAAGCGGGAAGAATTTCTTTGGAAAGTTATGATAGAATTTATGAATTTACAACTATTACAAAGAATCATGATATTGTAGAGGTCTATCCATCATTAAATGCTTCTTATAATATCTCAAATAAAAATCTTATAAGGTTTGCATATGGAAGATCAACAAATAAACAAGAACTTAGAGAGCTCTCTTCTTCTGTTTATTATGATTTCAATCTCTTTTCTGATGTAAAAGGGAATCCAGATCTCAAGCATGCTATTATTAATAATATTGATCTTAGGTTTGAGCACTATCCTTCACCTGGAGAGTATGTTACTCTTGCTCTGTTTTACAAACATTTTAAAAATCCTATAGAGTGGACATATCTTGACGCAGGTGGTTCTTATACTTATACTTTTGAAAATGCTGTTGCTGCTAATAATTGGGGTATAGAAGCAGATATTCGTAAGGAGTTGAAATTTATAGGGCTAGATAATTTTACTCTTGGGCTAAATGCATCATATATTATAAGTAAAGTTGTTTTTGATAAAGACTCTTCGCTGGAACAAGATAGAGCAATGCAGGGTCAATCTCCATATATTATAAATTCATCTTTGCTTTATGATAACCAAAAATTGGGGATTAGTGCTGGGGTTCTATATAATAGAATTGGTAGAAGAATAGTTGGGGTTGGCAGAGCAGATATTGGTTCGGGAGCAAGTATTAATAATGATGTGCCTGATACTTATGAACTTCCAAGAGATATCATAGATATAACTATAAGTAAAATAATAAGTAAGAACGCAGTTTTAAAATTAAGGGCAACAGATATTTTAAATCAAAAAATAATATTC
>Ga0172377_10001366_pt1 | contig 24536 bp, 21 predicted proteins | sample Pumphouse3metaG_FD_119749 | JGI IMG/M metagenome (GOLD analysis project Ga0172377, IMG submission 119749) | Leachate microbial communities from a municipal landfill in Southern Ontario, Canada - Pumphouse #3 metaG | ecosystem: Engineered > Solid waste > Landfill > Unclassified | place: Canada... | reverse complement strand
TTGCAACACCGGCAACCGCCCCCGCAAAAAGCGATATTTCGGCCGCGGGCGGCCAGCCCTGCGGGAGCAGCGCGGAAGCGATCAAAGACGCCAGGAGAAACATTTTGAGATAATTTCCATAGATCATGAAAGCGAGTCCCGGCCCGGAATTATCCAGGATCATGACTTCGTGGATCATGGTAAGCTCCAGATGCGTTTCGGGGTCGTCCACCGGAATGCGGCATGCTTCCGCCAGGATAAAGATAAACAGGGAAAGCGAAACCAGCGCCGCCAGAATGAAATTAAAAGTTCCGGCGCCGTGCAAAGCGGAAAAAACGTCGCTGAACGACTTGCAGCCGGCGATTAACGAAAGCGACGCAAGCAGTATCAGGAAACCCGGTTCGGCAAATGTGGAAAAAGCCGCTTCCCGGCTGCCGCCCATGCCTTCGAAACTGCTCCCCGTATCCATCGCGCCCGCGATCATGAAGAATTTGCCGAGGGCCAGAAGATATGCAAACGCCAAAAAATCACCGTTGAAACTGAGGAATGCCTGCCGCCCCGCAAGCGGTACGAACAACGCCGCCGTTATGACGGCGGCGAGAGAAACAACCGGAGCCGCGCGGAAAACAAATGAGGAGGCGGAACTGACGACTTCGCCCTTTTTCAGGAGGCGAAAAATATCATAGAAAGGCTGGAACAGAGATGGTCCTTTGTTGCCGCTCCAAAGCGCCTTGACTCTTTTTATGATCCCCGCCATAAGCAGCGGAGCGAAAATCAGCAACAGAATATTTAAGCAGAAAAGCGCCATTTAAAATCCCCCGTATAATACCCACAAAACCGCGAAAATCAGAAAACAAAGACCGTAAAAAATATATTGCTGCATACTGCCGTTCTGTACCCATGAAAAGCGCGAAACAAACCAGGTAACGGCCGCAGCGAACGGCTTGAGCAAACAGGCTTCGAAAACATCGCTGAAACGAGTCCGGGAAAAGGCCCTGCCGGGAAAAAGCCCGGACGGCAATTCGGCCTGAGTCTCTTTTTTCAGCAGGGGCCTTACCATGTCGAGAAACGGCATCGCGAAAGATGAGGCGGTATACTGCATCCTCGAAGTGGCTTTCCGGTAACCGCACCCCCAAGTCGGCATAACCGTCCTTGTACGGCCCTTCAGAAGCAGTTTCCTGAAAAACAGCAGTAAGGCGAAAACCAGAATCAGGATAAAAAAGACCAGTGTAATATTATTCAGGACGGCATAGATGTGTTCACCGGGAAACGGACGCCCGGTAATAACCACAACGGGCAGCTCCGCAAGTTTCAGGACAAACTGCGGGAGCAGGCCTGTCAGCAGACACAGGCCGGCCAGTATCCCCATCGGTATAAGCATGCCGGGGCCGGCTTCCGCTCCCGGCAGTTCCCGGCGCGGATGTCCCAGAAAGATCGTACTGAAAACCTTGACGAAACAAAGCATGGCCATGGCCCCGACAAAGGCGAGCAGCCCTATGGATAATGTGGCAACAGCAGTAAACAGTACGCTGTTCGAAGCCGCACTCTCAAGCATGCCGAGGTATATCAGGAATTCGCTGATGAAACCGTTGAGAGGCGGCATTGCGCAAATAGCAACGGAACCGGCAAGAAAAAAGAAACCGGTAAAAGGCATCTTTTTTATCAGTCCTCCCAGGTTGTCCATATTGCGGGTGTGCGTACCGAGGTAAACAGTTCCGGCCCCGTAAAACAAAAGTCCCTTGAATATGGAATGGTTCATCACATGCAGAAGAGCTCCGCCGAAACCCAACGCGGCAATAGAATTGTTTCCATATGAAAGTCCCAGCAATCCGGTTCCGATTCCAATCCCGATTATTCCGATGTTTTCGATACTGCTGTAGGCAAGCAGCCTTTTCAAGTCGTTTTGAGCTATGGCGCAGACCATTCCGAGCACGGCCGACAACAACGAGAGCGCCATAACCGCGAAACACAGTTGCAATGAAGGCGTGCCGGTTATTGTCAGGGTCAGCAATATTCCGAATATCCCAAGCTTTATCATCACTCCCGACATCAGTCCGGATACATGGCTGGGCGCGGCCGGATGCGCGGCGGGAAGCCAGGAATGCAGAGGCATGAAACCGGCTTTTACCGCGAAACCGGCAAAAAGCAGACTGAACGCGATGTCGGCAATATCTTTGCGATTTTCGATAGCTTTATGAAAGTCCGCGAAATCCGCGCTCCCTGAAATATTGGCGAGAAGCGCAAAACCGGCGATCAGGAAAATAACGCTGACATGCATCATGACTAAATAATTTGTCCCGGCTTCCAGCACTTCTTTCTTTTCATTTTCGAAGATCACAAGGAAAAATGACGACAGTGACATAAGTTCCCATACGATCAGAAACGCAATATAGTTCCGGACGACGGTCAGCATGATCATCGAAACCGTCAGAAGCGCCAGAAAGAGAAAATGCGAGGCAACGGTTTTACCCTGATTGCAGTAAGAAGCCATATAACCCGCGGCGTAAACCGTGCATATTGAACTCATAACAACTATAATAAGAGAGAAAAAAGCGGATAATGGATCGAGCGTAAAATTCAAGAGGCCGATCGGCTGATTAAACTCAAGACAGGCAGAGAAAATTTTGCCGCCGCAAACGGACTCCAGGCAGGGAACCGCAATCAGGGCGCCGGAAATCAAACTGCCGCAGGCAATGGCCGCGCCTTTGCGCGTTTCCCTGACGAACAGGGAAAAAAGTCCGGAAAGAAGAAGGATGGCAATGCCGATGAAAAAGAAGTTCATAATAAAGTCTTTCAGTTTTGTATTATTTTATCCCACTTCTTTTTCTCGTTCCTGATATATTCAAGAATTTCTTCCCGCAGCGGTTCTTTTTTCAGGAGCCCGATGAAGTTTTGCTGCCTGCACAGATAAGATATCTTTGAAAGAATTTCAAGATGTCTTGCCTGGTTCGCGCTCAAAACAATAATGACGGCAAATACGGGAAGATTGTCCAGGGCTTTGAAGTCAACCGGGGAATTCAAGAAACATATCGAAACGCTTTCATTCGAAATATCCGAGATGATGGGTGTCCTGGGATGGGGAAGCGCTATGCCCGAACCTATTGCGGTGCTCATCATTTCTTCCCGCTTCAGGAGCAGAGATAGGATCGTTTCCTTATCTATATCGCCTGGCGTCCGGATCAGGTTTATGGAGTTTTTCAGGACATCCGCCACATTTTCACCGGCAATCTTATAATATATTCCGCCGTTGTTTATGCAGTCGATCAAACTTACGTTCTTATTATTGAGCGCGGAAGCTATTACCCCGTCCGAAACGGGCGCTTTGTTTTTCAATATCCATTCATTTATTTCGTCTTTATTAAAACGGTATTGATAGTTTATCCGGTAAGCAGGCAGTTTCTTTTCCCTTACCCAGCGGTAAACGGTCTTTTCAGATATCTGAAGCAAATCAGCTATGTCTTTGATTTTTAAATTCACATCAATTGCCTTATTGTAATATCAATGGAATAATATAGATCATATAATAACAAAATTCAAGAAAATTTAGAAGTTTGTCCACCAATGTCCATTTATATCCTGAAAAAAGGCCACATTCCTTCCTGCCGACGGCTGCACGGCATAAAGCAAAATTCAGGGAAAGAAGTTTCAAGATTTGTTTGTAAAAAGGCGGTCCCGGAGTTAGCGTATGGGTTTTAGCAAATGAAAGTATCGGGAATATTAGCTTATGATCGACTGTCATGTCCATATAAAAGAAAATCTTGTAAAAAAGAGCGTCTTAAGGGAAAATCTGTCTGAAATCGGCGGTTGCGGCGCGGTTATACTTTCGCTGCCCCCGGAAACATTTTTTGCCTGCCTGCGGAAATATACCTTTGAAGAAAGGCTGGACAATGTTCTGGAATGGTGCGCCGGGGAAAAAGATTTTTATCCGTTTTTCTGGCTGGACCCGCTGGCGGATGACGCTCTCGAACAAATCGAATTGTGCTGCAAAAAGGAAATTGCCGGGTTCAAGATCATTTGCGACCGTTTCTTTCCTTCTGAAGAAAAGGCGATGCGGGTTTTCAGGCAAATCGCCGAAAAAAACAAACCGATACTGTTTCATTCCGGTATTCTCTGGGACGGCAAGGTATCGTCGAAATACAATCGCTCGCTGGAATTTGAATGCCTGCTGGAAATACCTCGGCTGAAGTTTGCGCTGGCGCATGTTTCCTGGCCGTGGTGCGACGAACTGATTGCTCTTTACGGAAAATTTCTCAACGCAATGGCGTTAAATCCCGAAACTTCCACGGAAATGTTTATCGATACCACTCCGGGCACGCCGGTTATTTACCGCGAGGATGTTTTGAAAAAACTTTATACGGTTGGCTATGATATTGAAAACAATCTTCTTTTCGGTCTGGATTCATATGCCGACGAATACAATCTATCCTGGAACAGGGACTGGATCGCAAGGGATAAAAAAATCCTTCAGGGCCTGGCGTTAAACGACAAACAAATAGAAAAATACTTTTCCGGCAATATAAAAAGGTTTCTGGGTATTGAAGGTTCACCGGCTGCCAGAAAACTCCCGCTTGCCGGTTCCAACTGATGGAGCGTCCTATGAAAATAATGATAATAGAAGAAAAAAACATGACGGCGGATATTGACCGCGACTTAAAGAATGCGTTATGCCGTTGTTTTCCTGCCGATGCCGAAATTTTCTCCCAAAGCCGGGCATGGCATGGTTCAGCTTCCGCCTGGTCAGTAATTATAGAAATCGAGGGTTGTATCGCCGCCCATGTCGGCATTGTCGACCGGCTCATAAAGGCCGGCGATTTTCAGCTTCAGGCGGCCGGAATCCAGAATGTCTTTGTTCTGCCGGAATACCGGGGACAGGGGCTTGGTGAAAAAGTAATGAATGCGGCAATGCAGGAAGCGGAGAAAAGAAATTTCGACGTTGGCCTCTTGTATTGCGTACCGCAACTGGAAAAGCTTTATGCCGGGTGCGGCTGGCGGCTTCTGCCTCGGCAAAAAATCCTCAGGCATGATGAAAACGGAAATATCGTGCCGCTTCCGGAAAAAAATATCGCCATGTTTTTCCCCCTGAAAGTGAAAAGTTTCCCGGAAGGGGCCATCGATCTCCAAGGCAATGACTGGTAATTTTCACTGACGCAGTCACCCCATGGAATTTAAAATTTTTTATTTTCGCAGTTTTTTGATATTACCGACGTAAAATAGTTTCGTTTTTTTGGCGGGAATAAAAATGGAGAATTCCTTGACCTGTTCGGCAATTAATTTGTTTTCGAATAAATCGTATACATCCGATCTTGCCGGGAGTTTAATAGTTCTTTTCGCTTCAGTATTGGTGTGTACGGCCAAAAAGCTCCGATTATGGTAAACTATTTCATCTTCCTCCAGGTAAAGATGAACTCCGGCAAATCTGGCGACTTCCCGCAAAACGTTTGCAGGGATACACGCTGAACCGACATAAACAGAAGTCCAGCCGGGAAATTTTTTGATGGCGTAGCCAGGTTTGCCGGAATCCAGAAAACGAGCCAAAGTTATTGCTTCCTTGTCGTCAACAAAAAATTGAGGCTTGGCTGCCAATGGTTTGAGCCTGCGAGGCTTTTCTGGGGTAGCACCGCATGCGTCGGTGGTAATTAGTCGGGTATGACTGCCGAAAGTACAGCTTGGGACAAGCTTACGCGTCAGGGAATGGTTATAATTCGTAATTTTCATATCCATGCCGCAGCGTGTCTTGAGATAGCCGAACTTCATACCGGTCAGCGATTCCATGTTGGCAAGGGAAAGCTGGGGACAACTGTCGGGATTTATCAGGCCCGGCGCATAAACCCAGAGCAGGACTTTGTTATCTCTTTTCAGAAGGCGGCTTAATTGATCGCGTTCCGCAGAGCTGAGCGAAAACGCGTTCAGGAAGATAAAAAGCTTATATTTCCCAAGGTCCAGTTTTGCGATGTCATCCGTTTCGAAAAAATCATACATACAACCGATTCTGCCGAGTTCGTTGACCCGCTCACGGTCAAGTATCTGCTTGCTGAGAAAAAGTGACGAACAAACCAGCAGGCTTTCCTGATCAGCGATAACCGCAATCCGGCAATTACTCGATCGCTCCAGTTTACAACTCAGCGCGCCGATATTCTGCATTTGCGAAAAAAGCCGTAGAATATCCGGATGATCATACCAGCCCGGCCGCATTTCAAACCACCAGCCGTTTACGCCTGCGCAGATGATCCGGGCAAAATCCCGTTTTAAAACCGCAAGCGAATCCTGAAGATTTTCCGGCGCGCCGCAGGTAATTTGTTTCGGGCCGGAAAAACAGGTGCGGGTGTCGGCTTCGCTGATCCACAATTTTCCATGCAGTTTTGTGCTTGCGGTTACGAACGGAAAAGGCGCGTCATTGCCGACGCCGCGGTTTTCATAGCCGGGAGGATTGGACAGGAAATCGACATAGGGTGAGGCGAGAACCTGTTTGAATACCGAATGACCGCCGGAAAGGTAATTAATGCACCCGAGCGCACCGTAAAAGTAACCGACCAGAGCCTTGCCCCCGGTCGCTTTTTTTATCACCCGGGACAGATATATTATGCGTTTCCCGACTTCCCGGTTCAGACAAGCATAATAATCCATCGTTTTCTGTTGGGTCGCGGGATTCCGGAAATAACCGAAATCATACTGTTCGCGTTCGCTTTTCTGTGGTATTGCGGCCGTATCGAAATTCACCTGCGGATCATTCCAGGCTTTTTGCAATCCGGCGTTGGTTCCGTATTTGCATTTGAGGTAATTTTTGAAACTGCAGCGCATTGCCTGGCTGAATCCCAAAGCGTAATTGTGGCGGTTATAATCCATCCAGTATAGCCATTGCCCATAGGCGCCTGCCGTAGGAAAGTAACCGATTACGTGTTTACTGTAGTTTGCTTTGCGGATATGGTTGATAAGTTCGAGCAGCGCCTGCGCGTAATAGCGTTCCCATTGGGTAGATGCGAAACTGTATCTTCCGGCGGGATTCCCTACTGCCGGATTGGTATAATGCGCGATTTTACCGTCATTGAATTTAGTCAGGTCATCAGGGTATTCCCTGATAAACTCGTCCGAGGTGGGGCAGCCGATCCGTAGAATAATTAACGCTTCAGGATCGCCCTTTAAGATTGCCCCTATTAAAGGATCCAGGACTTGTTTATAATAAACGCCAGGGACTTTTTTTTTAAAGGGCACAGCACGCCGACCGGCAGAAAATGCACATGAATACCGTTTGCCGCCAGTTTGCTTATATATTTGCTGTTTATCGGGTAAGTGAACGGATACGGGCCGGTATAAAGCATCGGCCCCTTGGGAACGCCATCAACGAAAATAGTGGGGATTTTCTCCGGGGATTTTATTTCAACCACGGGCTGGAGCCGGTCGATTTTTACCGGGCTGATTTCCCGCAGCCAATTTTCTCTTTGTTCATCAGATATGCTTTTATATATTTTCGAAGTTGCCACGGGAGCCGGAGCGGAAGAAACCTGTTTTTTGATATCTTTCGAAACGTAATCGGACACCTTACGTTTATATTGTTCCTGAATCTGTTCGGCAGTAAGGGCAACGCCGTATATTTTCAGTTCACTGATCCTACCGTCAAAATAATTGATGTCATGCCAGCCTTGCGAACAGCCCAGCAGGAGCGGTGCCGGGGACGAATCAATAGCGTATTGGACATCCGCCTTATTTTGTTCCTTGCCGTCCACGTATATTTTCATTGTTTTCCGGTCATATGTGCAAACCAGATGATGCCATTCTCTTTCCGGGAAGCATGAGCTTGTAAGTGATTTTATGGTTTTCCCTCGGTTCATAAACAGGACAAGGTTAATCCGTCCTTTGGAAAACTTTATTCCATACGCATTCTTCTTAAGTATGAAATAACCGGTATGATTAGATCTGACGTAAAGCCAGGCTTCAATCGTTATTGCCTGAACCGGATTCAATACGTGCTTGCGGCCGCAATCGGCATAGTCAGTAGAGCCTTCAAAACGGTTAAGATCTAAAACAAATCTGTTTTTGGCTATGGAAGTCCAAACCGCATCGTGGATCTGCCCGTTGTTTTCGTTACCGCTCAAATCCTTAAGAATTTCTCCTTTTCCTTCATTCATGGGCCAATAGCCGAGCAGTTTTTTTTCTTCCTCCATTCCGGTTAGATTTACCAGTCCGGTCAGACACAACAGTAAAGTATATGACAATATTTTTCTCATGTCGTTTCCTTTTTTAATTTAATATTATTAGTTTGTTATAAGCAGTGACAGAAGCCGCTTGCTCCGGCACAGAGTGTCTTAAAGCTTAAAAGTTCACTTATTGATATTTATTATCGAGAGGAACCCAGTCCGCTTCATCTGGGGGCCAGGCGCCAAAAGTATAATCGTCCACGAATTTTACATGTCCACCAAGATATAAAACGTTAATACCGTCATGTATCTGGGGAACTTTCCAGATAAGGTCGGCAACTATTGCCGATTTATGATTTTTTGAAACATCAAAATTATCCATTCTGTCCCGGTAATGAGAACTGGTCAAACATATGTCACTGCCGCTGCCGCTGTCAAATTTCGTTTTGAAACCGTATGTCGTATTATTATAGTCATAATCCGGGTATAACGGCGCCGTGCTCGGACAATAAAAAATTTTGCCGTCAGTAAGGTAAGCCGGAACCAGCAGGCCAAGGCCAAGCTTCTTAGCGGAAGCATAGATCCAGTCGCCCTTGGAATTGGTGTTGCCGGTTATGGTATATGGTGTAGGAGGAATTTTGCCGTTGTAATCTTGAGAATACATTATCAGCAACTCTCCGATCTGTTTGAAATTATTCATGCAGATACTTCTTTTAGCTCGGCTCCGCGCTTTATTCAGCGCGGGAAGCAGCATTGCCGCCAGTATCGCAATGATAGCGATCACTACGAGGAGTTCAATGAGTGTGAATATGCTGTTATTTTTTCTGGGTAGATGCCGGAATATCCGATACCTGATCATTTTAAGTCTTGCAGACATGGAATTACCTCCTTGGGGATTTCCCTGTAATTCATTTTTATCTTTTTTTATTTTAGGTTTTATTGAACTTCCAGCTTTTTTACGGAATTTCTAACAATTAATTGAGGACGGAGCAATGTCAAAGAATTGACTGACACGCTCCCTCCTTCAAGCATTCCCGTCATCATATTCGCGGCCAGGCATCCCATTTCCTCCAACGGCTGCTTGACGGTTGTAATACCCTTTTTTTCAAAATCGCCGGAAGCAAGATCATCATAACCCACAAGCGATATATCCTGTGGAATTTCCAAACTTTCTGCTTCAATAGCGGTAATAACGTTTTTCGCGAGATAATAACCGGGCATAAAAACAGCCGTCATAGACGGATTGGACGCGATCAGGTTGCGAACTGTACTTATGCTATCGGCATCATTAAGTTTGCATGTCGCAACCAAGTCCCGGTTATGGCATATATTATACATTTCCAGCGCTTTTTTGTACCCCTCGTATCTTATCATCGTGTCGGGAGAATCTTCGGCAATAAGAATTCCAATATTTTTATGTCCGTGTTCTATCAAATGTTTAACTGCAATATAGCCGCCATGCACATTGTCTATTTTTATCCCGGAAATGTTCAGGTCGGTAAATTCCGGCACATAATGGATTGCTATCTTGGGAATGTCAGGAGGGGCTGTTTTGAGTATTTGCGACCAGGTTTCCGGCGGCAGCATCAGGCCGATAATCCCGGCAATGTATTCCTGGACTGGAGGTTCCCGGTCATAAAAAAAGTCGCATAATAGATCAAGATTATTCTGGCTATCGTACATACCGTCTTTTACGCCTTTTACTATTTCGCGAAGGAAAAAATTATTCTGCGGAATTTGAGAGGTTTCTATTGGGGTCAAAAGCTTGACGAAACGGGGATGCGGGCCGGAACCGGTTTTATGGGTAATAAACGTGCCTCTGCCTTGAACCCGTTTTATGGAATTATTCTGCTCAAGCTCTTTTAAGGCACGCCTGACAGTAATAATGCTGACACCGAATTTTCTGGCGAGTTGCGGTTCCGGTAAAAGGCAGTCTCCGTCTTTCAGCTCTCCCAGCCTGATCCAGGACAGGATTTTTTCTTTTGTTTCCTGGGTTTTATTTTTTTTCTTATATGCAACGTTCATTTTTATATCCGTTAAAATTATTATTATAATGATATTATAGTCATTATATGCAAAAAGTCAACACCAAAAGCCTTAAAAGTGAAAAATTTTAAATTCTCAAGCAATAAAACGAGACCAATAAAAGTATTTTCGATTTTTTTCACCGAATGCTCATAACACCTGTTGACAATTACCATATGATGATTACATTAAAATATATAAACAATAATAGCATCTATTTAATATGACAATGTATGATACCTGAAACCGTCAAACGATTAAAGAACAAGCTTATCGTTTCCTGTCAAGCCGCGCCCGGCGAACCGTTATATGGTCCGGCATTTATGGCCGCAATGGCTAAATCCGCCGAACTGGCGGGAGCCGGCGCTGTCCGGATAAACGGAGCCGCGGATATCGCGGCAACACGGCAAGCGGTCAATATTCCCGTGATCGGGATACTGAAACGCCAAAGCCCGGAAACGCGGGCCTACATCACGCCGGATTTCCGCTGTGCCCGACAACTTGTTGAAGCCGGAGCGGATATAGTCGCGCTGGACGCCACCAACGCTTTTAGAACAGAACCGCTCGAAGAACTGATCTTTAAAATTACGAACGAACTGAAGGTCCCGGTTTTCGCTGACGTATCAAATTTTTCCGAGGGTATAAAGGCTGCCGCATACGGCGCCGCCATAGTCGCAAGCACCTTGAGCGGCTATAAAACTTATAATGCCGGAATAGCTTCGCCGGATTTTAAATTGATAACCCGGCTCGCCGTCAATATCGCTGTTCCCGTAGTATGCGAAGGGTTGGTGAATTCCCCGGAAGAGGCCGCACGGGCCTTGCGTGCCGGCGCCTGGGCGGTAGTGGTGGGAACGGCTATCACTCGTCCAAGGGAAATTGCGGCAAAATTCGCCGCAGCGATGAAAGCGGAAGTCCCGGCTTGACGTATAGAATATAAACAGACTAACCAACAATCATCACTTTAAAAAACGGAAAACGGAAAAATGACTAGACAAATAGCAATAATTCCAATGGATAACCGGGCCTATTCCACCAGCGATCCCGGCATTTTGACCGCAATTGCCGGCTGGACAGCCGTAAACCCGCCCGCCGCCGCTGTTGGGGACGACCTCAGGACTGAAGCTGATACGGCCGCCTTGACCGAATGGCTGGAAACCGTTGCCGGTGAATCCGGCTGCATCATTGTTCCGCTTGATCTTTTCCTCTATGGCGGCTGCATCAGCGGGATGTACAAAACCGTGGACAGTCAAGACGTCAGCAAAGTCTTAAAAATATTTACCGGCATCAAGGCCCGCAATCCTGAATGCTGTCTATATGCATTCAAAAATCTACAGGGGATTTCGTCGCTGGATTTCATCCGCAAAGGAATTTCTGCGGAAACCGCGCAAGATCTTTATACATATTTTGAACTGTGCGGCAAATGTGAATCAGGATGTCAGGAAAATGATAAAAAACAACTGGACGCGTTGCGGGCCGGAATACCTGCGGAAATTTTGGCCGAATACCAGCATATCCGGAAACAACAACTGGAAGTCAACGTTCAGTTGGTAAAAGCCGCAGCCGAAGATGTCTTTGATTATCTGTTGTTTACCCAGGCGGACGTGCCGGCCGCCGGCTTGCAGCTTCAGGAACAGAAAACCTTAATAGAAGCCATGGCCGGATACTATGACAAAACCGGAATCATCACCGGACTGGACGAAGCCACATTACTGCTCACGGCCAGATTTCTGAATCTCCGGCATGCGTTGCTGCCGAAATATTTCCTGCAATATTCCTCTGCCGCGGGCCCAACCCTCAGATGCTGCTGCGAGGACCGGCTTCTGGACGATAACATCCGAAACCATATCGCCGTATCCGGCGGCGTCAGCGTAAGCTGTCCCGACGAAGCAGACTGTATCCTGATGATCCATACCCCGGAGGAACGGCATCAGGACTTATGGCTCGGAACCCGGCAACATTCTATCCCGAACCGGAATCTGTGGTCTTTTGCCTCCTCCATCCAGCATTATTTCAATAATGCCCGTAAAGTGGCGCTTATCGATGCCGCGTTTTTGAACGGCGGCGACAATCTGCTGATCTCATTTCTCGCAAGCAGCCTGGATCTAAGGGATTTGTCGGGATATGCCGGCTGGAATACCGCCGCCAATTCAACCGGAACCGTGCCGGCGCAGGTCTGTGCCCAGGCTGCGGGACGCGCAAACGGCGTAGCCGCGGAATTCATTGAACATGAGAAAGAACGTTTTCTGCTGACCAGGTTTATCAACGACTGGCTCTATCAAGGTAAGGTAAGGAGAAAAATCACCGACTGGATAAAACGAGAATTGAAAATCGAGCCTTGGGAACTCGGCGAATGCCGGGAACAGGTTGAATCCCGGATAAAGAAGGAAATGCTGCCCGAAATAAAAGCTTTCGCGGATAAGTTCTTTCCCGGCTGGAACTACGAAAAAATCGAAGTCCGGCTGCCGAGGCCACGGGCTTCCACGTTAAATGTTATCATCGGGGAGTGACCATGAATAATTTAAGATTCGGCATCGTAACAGACTTCTATGGTCCGGGGGCGCCGCTGGAAAAAGCCCTGCCTTTACTCGCGCGAGCTGGAATCAGGGACGTCGAAATTCCGGGCGGACAATTGGCCCCGGATATTTTGAACCCGCCCTCGCTGCGCCTGAAAAAACACACAGATCGGCTCAGAGCGCTGAAAAGGCTCGCGGATGACCTGAATATCCGAATATGGCAGGTACACGGGCCATATGGAAGCTGTGATCTTGTCAGTGTCTCGGAAAAACAGCGCATAAAAAACCTCGACGTTTACAAATCCTGGATAGACTATGCCCGGGAACTGCAGGCCGGAACCCTGATTATTCATCCCGGCGGTAGGAACGATCTCTGCTCCAGCCGGGATATAATGTTCATAAAAGAAAAAAACGCAGATTCTCTTGCGCGACTCGCCCGGCATTCGGGCGCCGGGGAACTGAAACTGGCAATAGAAAATCTTCCCGGAAAATGTATGGAAGCCCCCGACGCCTCAAGCATGTTCGGCAACCGCATCGAAGATCTGCTGGAATTACTTGCCATGGTTGCTGATGCCCGGCTCGGCATCTGTATTGATACCGGACACGCAAATATCGAAAACTGGGATATTGCCGCAGCAATAAGGAAGACGGGGGACAAGCTTATTGCGACTCATCTTCAGGAAAATAACGGCGTTTATGACATGCATATGCTGCCGTTTTCGCTGCGGCCGCAATGGAGCCGTATGAACTGGCTAGAAATTTTCGGCGCTTTCAATGACATTGCTTACCCGTATCCGTTGATCGGCGAGTGCGCGAACAGTTCCGGCGAATACCCGTTGTGGCTTCTCGACAAATACCTGAAGCACCAAAAGGAACTCATGGATACAGTGCTGGCTAAACTGTAGATTTCCAGTTCAAGGAGTGCATGAAATCACGGAACATGACAAAACCGGAACTCAAGCGCGATAAGTAAAATCACGTACTTTTAAAGAAAAATTCTATCTTGATTTTGTTATGACTAAATCAGTAGACTGGCAACCCCGCCAGGATTCGAACCTAGACTAAGTGGACCAAAACCACTTATTTTGAACTAAAATTAAGTATTTTGTATGCCTTTTGCTTGCTTTTACTTTTTTCTGCCTGTATAATAAAGAACAGAAAAGCAATGACCGTAAATATGGGGAACGCATCATGGCAAAAAAGGGCACGGCAAAAGGCAAGGGACATATTTTCAAGCGCGGCAAGATATTTTATTTGCAATACAATATTAATGGCAAACGCTTTGTTCAATCCTTAAAGACAAGAATAGAAACGGAAGCCCAGAAAAGAGCCAAAGAAATTCTGGAACCGGCCCTTATCGCTGATACAAAAGAAAAAGTGATATTCAATGTCGCTACAGCCAGGAAACTCGTAGCAAAAAAATCAATAAAGCTGTCTCAGGTATGGGAATTATTTCTTAAAACTCCAACCAGACCGGATTCAGGCCCTGAAACTTTAAAACGCTATGGACAATATTTTTCCCGCTTCAAACAATGGCTAGCGGTCAATTATCCTGCTATTCAGGAATTGGGAAGACTTACTGAGGATATCGCTGTGGAATACGCGGACTATATTTGGAATAAAGGGATATCCGGCAAAACTTTCAATACCCATATTCAGGCGATAAAACTAATAATCAAACATTTGCAGAAAAAAGCCGGACTGGACGACAATCCTTTCGATTCAATCGGCAGGAAAATAGAAAATAAACTTTCAAGAAAAGAATTTTCAGAGCTTCAGGTAATTGAAATCCTGAATTCCTTCAAAGACTCCGATCTCATTCTGGAAGATAAAGAGGAAATGGAAGTTCTCTTCCATCTTGGCGCTTGGACAGGTTTGCGGCTCATAGACTGTGTATTAATGAAATGGGAAAATATCAATCTGGAAAGAAACATCATTTTCTGTATGCCTCAAAAGACGAAAAGGATAAAAAGAACGGTTAATGTCCCAATTCATCCGCTTTTGCGGGAAAAACTGATTTCAGCTCTGGAATGGAAAAACAATGATTTTGTCATGCCTAACTTAGCCAGAAGATATTTTGAAAATTATTATTCAGTTCCGGCTGCTACTGCCAAGGTGTTTAAGTTTGTAGGTTTGGAGCTTAATCAGGAAATTGAAAACGGACAACGTCGAAAAAGGAAGGCAAACGTCTACGGTTTTCATTCATTCCGGCATTCCTTTGTATCATTCTGCGCCAAAGCCGGAGTTCCCATGCCGGTAGTCCAGTCAATCGTCGGACACGGCAGTCCCGCCATTACCCGGCATTATGTCCATATCGGAGAAGGCGCGGCAAGACAAGCGATCAACGCCTTGCCGCAGGGAGAAAATACACTACATGAAACAGACGGCGAAAAAATCCGGAAAATTTCCAGCATATTGAATACCAAAGCAGTTTTAACGGATACCGAAAGACAGATACTGGAAATAGTTTCCGGCTAAAATAGGTGGGATTTTTATTAATGAAATATGGCGATTTTATTTGCGAAAACCTTACTAACCATATATGTTTAGTTTCTTCTATGACATATCAGCGGAGCTAAGAAAATGAAAAGTGATATAACCAAAACAACTCATCTTTTTGAACGGATAGTATCCATCCTTGAAGAAGCACGGAACAATGTGGTTCGGTCGGTCAATTCAAATATGGTGATCGCCTACTGGCTTATCGGCAGGGAAATTGTTGAGAATATCCAGAGTGGTGAGGAACGCGCGGAATACGGGAAACAGGTTATAGAAGAACTTTCAGATAAATTGAATAGCCGCTATGGTTCAGGTTTTTCCGTTCCTAATTTGAAAAATTTTAGACAGTTTTATTTGATTTATGCAGATAAGTTGGCTGGAATTCGCTACCCGTCGGGTAGCGAATTGGGAAATATTCAAAAACTCGCCCCACCAGAGCGAGAATTAGCTCCGCTTACAAAATGCTACCCGTCGGGTAGCGAATTCACAACTGGATTCAATTCAAACCTTTCATGGTCACATTACCGGGCATTAATGCGAGTAAAAAACGAAGAGGCCAGAAAATTCTATGAGCACGAAGCTGCCGAATGCGGCTGGAGCAAAAGCCAACTGGAACGCCAAATACATACGTCATATTATGAAAGGATTATTGCCAATCAAGGAGAAAACGGTTTACTTCCGGACAAACATGAATGCCTTCCGGGTGAACGGTTGTCACCTGTTCATATTCTGAAATCCCCGATGGTGCTCGAATTTCTGGATTTGCCGGATAATCCCAAACTCCATGAATCTCATCTCGAACAGGCGATAATAGATAATCTGCAGTCGTTTCTTCTGGAACTTGGTAAAGGTTTTTCTTTTGTCGCCAGGCAGAAACATATCAAAATTGATGACGATGATTTTTATGTTGATCTAGTGTTCTACAATTTTATTCTGAAATGCTTCCTGCTTATTGATCTCAAGCTTGGGAAACTCACCCATCAGGATGTCGGGCAAATGGACGGTTATGTTCGTCTGTTTGAAGACCGTTTTAAAGTCGAAGGCGATAACCCGACAGTGGGTCTGATTTTATGTTCAAGCAAAAGTGAAACCGTGGCGAAATATTCCGTGTTGAACGAAAGCAAACAGATTTTTGCATCGAAGTATCTGGATTTCCTGCCAAGCGAAGAAGAATTGTCTCTCGAAATAGAAAAAGAGCGAAAGTTCATAGAAACAACGAAAACGGAAATAAATTAATCCTGATGCAACTTTCTCCATGCTGCATAAATGATAAATAAAACTATCTTTATACGCTGAATGTTTTATATTTTGCAATATTTTAGTGGATTTTTTATGGATATGTTGTATAATACATATTATATAACAATATTTAATGGAGATAATATCATGGATGATGCAACATTGCTCAATAAATTAGCCGAATATCGTGAAACTCATAATCTGACTCAAGCTGAACTGGCCAATCTCCTCGGAGTTACCCGCGAAAGCTTATATCGCTGGCTGACCGGTAAAGTAAAACTTAGAGCCGGCAATAAAAGAATAATCAAAAGCATATTGAAATCCCCGACAGGCGTAAATATTGATGAATTCGACCGCTTAACTTCGGAATTACTCAGCGAATGGAAATGTCTCGGCAGAAGCAACCGCCTGAAAGTTTTACAGTACATTGAAGAAATCAAAACCCCGGCGGAAATTGACAGACAGCAGGCAGATCAAACTAAAAAGTAGATGCCTTAAACTAACTTTTATTCTCTGCAAAGTTTTTGCATTTGCACAATTTCCCGTTTTCGGTTATCATTTGAGCAAGCTTGTCATCGAATTCCTCATCCAAAGCGGCATAAGAAATTATCGGTTCGAGCTCACATTCGTAATTGTATTCTGCCTACGGATAAAAACGATTGTCTGATTTTTTGTATTTTGAGCTCAAAAAGCCTACAAAATCGCGTTTGTATGCTTTTTGTATGCTTTTCGAGCGTCAGAGAGGGCAAAAGAAGGGCTGAGAAGCGATGAGAAAAAATCTTGAAAAAGTGCGATTTTGAGGCGAAAAAGCTGGCAACCCCGCCAGGATTCGAACCTAGACTAAGTGGACCAAAACCACTTGTGCTACCATTACACCACGGGGTTGTTCCCAAGAGCTTAAAAAATAATCCTTTTTTGCTAAAAATCCACACAAAAGCTGAAAAAAATATGAATTTTCGCGAAAAGAAGCTATATTGAGGCTTATTTAATTAACCTGATAATAAGGAATCAATATGGCGGAGATAAATAAACGCACACCAGTAGATTATATTAAACTGGCCCTTTCCGGTTTTGCAATGGGAGTGGCAAACGTTATTCCTGGAGTTTCCGGCGGAACTATGGCATTTCTGCTTGGAATATATGAAGAACTGATCGGAGCTATACGTAAAATCGCTTCCTGGGAAACAATCAGGGATGTTTTTACCTTTAAGATCAAAAAACTCTATGATACTTTGCCGTGGAAATTCCTCGCCGCACTTGGAGCAGGCGTCCTGATCGCTATTCTGTCATGCGCCAGACTCTTTACTTATCTGGTGACGGAACACGCGACTTTGACCTTCGCGTTCTTTTTCGGTTTAGTTGCGGCATCGGTTTTTGTCGTCCTGAAAAAAGTAAAAAAATGGAGCGTCAGCCGTATCATAATGCTCGCAGTCGGAGCGGTGGCGGCTTACCTGATCGTCAATATAATCCCCACCGAAACCCCGAACTTGTGGTGGATATCTTTTCTCTCCGGAATGATTGTAATATGCGCGATGATCCTGCCGGGGATTTCCGGTTCGTTCCTCCTGCTGGTATTCGGGCAGTTCCGTTACGTCTGGGGCTCCGTCGCGATTGTCGGGGCGTTGGGCAAAGGCGCTTCCGCGGAAGCGCTCATGAAAGCGATTGAAACCGTTGTTTTTCTTGGCGCGGGCTGTATTGCCGGCTTGGGGTCATTCGTGCACCTGCTCAATTACCTGTTTAAAAAGTATCATGATTTAACAGTGGCTACGCTGATCGGCTTTATGGCCGGCTCCCTGTGGAAATTGTGGCCATGGAAGATGATCCTGAAATACTCGGTAAGGACGAAAACCGACGTATTAACCGTAAACACCGCCGACATCGAACCGTATAAAATCGCAGGCAATAAAATAAAAATCCTGGCCGACCGCAACATCTGGCCCGCAAGTTTTGATAAAATGTTTTATTTCGCGCTTGCTTTGGCGCTGATCGGTTTCGCCGTTGTTTTCTTAATGGAATATTTCGCGGACAAAGAGGAAAAGGTTAATTAATGCATCCAATATTTTTTTCAATAGGCCCGTTAACTATTCGCTGGTACGGCGTCATGGCGGCAATTGGTTTTCTGCTGGCGGCTTTGTTCCTGAACCTTAACCGCAAACGAGCCGGGATGAATGAAAACCAGGCTTCGGCTTTGCTTTTCATCGCCATAATCAGCGGAGTCGCCGGCAGCAGGATATTTTACGTAATTCAGAACTGGGCGCAGTTCCGGGGGGATCTTTGGGAAATATTCCGTATCGATCATGGGGGATTGGTTTTTTACGGCGGCTTTTTCCTTGCCATTTGCGCTCTGGCCATTTATTGCCGGAACACCAAACTGGATATAATCAGGGTTCTGGATGTTTTTTCCCCGGCCCTGGCAATCGGTCACGCAATGGGCCGGATCGGCTGCTTCCTGAATGGCTGCTGTTACGGTAAAGTCACTTATTCCTGGATCGGCGTGCATTATCCCGAAGGCTCCGCCCCGGCCTTGAAATATTCCGGGGCTCCTCTGCACCCGGTACAATTATACGAAAGTTTCGGCAACATTTTGCTGGCGGCGTTTTTGCTCTGTGTTCTCCGGCGCGCCAGGCGCGGAATTACTTTAGGCGCATATATAACTCTATATGGAATAATGCGTTTTATAGACGAATTTTTCCGCGGTGATCACAGTTACGACCAGCTCTGGCTGGGCGGATTAACGCCGGCCCAGACAATCGGCCTCTTATTGATTCCGGCAGGCATTTTTACTCTAATTTACTTCCTGAGGCGCCATGACGACGAAAAAAATAAAACTGACGATCAACAAAGCCAGTGACGGGTTGCGTTTTGACCGCTGCCTTTCAAGCCTGATACCGCAATGCTCCAGGGCGTTTCTTCAGGCCCATATAAAAAACGGCAAGGCCCGCATTAACGGCGAAATATGTACCAATCAGCGCTTCAGGGTTTCCGCCGGCATGGAAATAACCGTTGAGATAGAGGAACCGGAGGAAGACGCCCCAATCGCGGAACAGATCGATTTGCCGGTTCTTTATGAAGACGACAGCATGTTGATCATCGACAAACCCTGGAACATGGTTGTTCATCCCGCGGAAGGCAACGAGACGGGAACAATCGTCAACGCTTTGCTGGCGCGCTATCCGTATATGGCCGACACAATGTATACTTCAGGCGGCAGGCCGGGTATCGTACACCGCCTTGACAAAGACACTACCGGGGTGCTGGTCGCCGCCAAAACCCCGGAAGCCCAGTTCCGCCTTTCGAAATTTTTTGCCGACCGTAAAGTGGCAAAAACTTATCTGGCCATAGTTCCGGGCATACCCAGGGAATCGACTAAAGAAATCATAAGCATGATCGGGCGGCATCCGGTCAACCGCAAAAAGATGGCGATAGTCCCCCGCAACGGCAAAGAGGCGGTTACTGTTTACAACGTCCTGCAGTCCGGCTTTTACCAGGAAGTGCTGTTAAGCTTGCTGAGCGTAAATATTTTGACCGGGCGTACTCATCAGATACGGGTGCATCTGGCGTCGCTGGGACATCCGATAATCGGAGACCAGACATACGGCGGCAAACAACAGCTTCATGTAGAACGCCAGATGCTTCATGCCTGGAAGCTTAATATCCCGCATCCGGCGAGCGGCGAGCTGATGAGCTTCGAATCCCCGATTCCGGAAGATTTCCAGGAAATAATCGACGCGATGAAGCAAAATCCCGTCAAGAGATAATCTTTTTCATGAAAAAAGCGACTTTTTTCATGAAAAAGATTGACATTTTCAGCTTTTTCATTTATAATTATTTATGAATTAATAAAACCTATAAACGGAAAGCTTATGTCTAACATAGAAACCATAGCCAGGGAAGCGGAAGTCTCGATAGCCACCGTGTCACGCGCATTGCGCGCTCCCGAAAACACGATTTCTGAAAACCAGCGCCGGATAGTCGATATTGCCCGGCAGTTAGGCTATAATTTTGATAAGCGCCGGAAAAGGACATTATCCCGGAAAACCAGGCAGATTGTTTTTCTGGCGTTTTCCCAAACCCTTTCACCTGAATCGCTGCACGAAGACGCTACTTATATGCCGATAGTCAACGGCATTAACAAGGTTATCGGGGAAGAAGGCTATAATCTTATCGTATCCGATGTCGGCGTTGACGAAAAAACACCGCCGAGTCTTCTACGCGAAGAAGTGGACGGGATAATTTTTCACGGCCTGATGTCGCAGGAATTTTATCATAAATACGTGCAGCCGCTGCCGCATGTGGGGATTCAGCATTATGATCCATTGCTGGACTGCAACTGGGTGATTACGGATCAATGGAGTATCGGGTTTCGCACCGTCGAATATTTATACAAGCTTGGCCACCGCAGAATCGCGTTTCTGTCGGATATGGGAGATAAACATGTTACCCGGGAACGCTATCGCGGTTATTGTGATGCATTGGAAATTTTTGGATTGGAATTTGACGACAAGTTAGTTAAACGCTGGCAACGCCCTGCTGTTGACGGTATTATTCCAATGGAGACGGAATTACCTGATTATAGCTTGCAGGTTGAACAGTTGCTGAAAAATTCTGTTACTGCTATCATTTGCACCGATGATTTCCGGGCGTTGGCAACAGTAAAAACTTTGGAAAAATGCGGCTATTCGGTACCGGATGATATCGCGGTTACGGGAGGGCATAATGATCATCCGCGCTTCGGCTTTAATGGATGCAGCAGTAATCTAGGCGCCGTTTGCAGATATGCCGCAAAGCTTGTCATGGAAATAATTAACGGGGCGCGTCTCTTACCGGTAAAAATCATGATACAGCCGACTTTTCACGAAGGAACAAGTGTTAAAAATTAAAAAAATGACAGGAGGTCAATAAATGAAAATTGAAAAAATTAATAGAATTAACTTCACACTCATCGAACTTCTCGTTGTGATTGCGATCATAGCGATACTCGCGTCAATGCTGCTTCCGGCACTGAATAAGGCAAGGAGTAAGGCATATCGCGCTTGTTGTGCCAACAATATAAAACAAATTAGTTCCGGGTTGTCTTTATACGTAAATGATTATGATGGTTGGTTGCCGAGCGCGTATTACTGGAAATGGGTGCGGGATATTAATGTTTATCTTAAACGGGAAAGCGAAGATATCGGTTATGAAGGACTGGTCTTTAAAAACACTAACGGCATGTATTTTTGTCCGATAATCGGCACCGCTTCACAATCTCCCTGTTGGAGCGGCGACCCGGAAGGAGAGTATTATTACAGTAATTATTCATCTACCTGTAAACAGGATAACGATAATCCGCGTTGCGGCGGCTGGATGTATACCACCACGGAGAATGAATACAATTTTTACCATAAAATAAATATGGTTAAAGACGGCTGTATTATTATGGGAGAACAGTATTTTTATAAAGTGTCAGGAAATATTAATCAAGCATTAAGGTTATATCAGGGAGCTGATATTAACTCTTCCAGATTCTTCGGCAGTAAGTTTGGTCCTACCTGGGGACACGGAGGATACAGTAATTTCCTGTTTAAGGACGGGCATGTTGGAATTTTGCGTTATGCCGGCGGCAAGTCATTGTATGATGGCGACTTTGTACCGTGTGATTAAAAAGGAGCCCTTACAGTGAAATTACTGTCGCATATACTTATATTTTTTCTTCCGATACTGCTGGTTGCGGAAATTCCGCTTGCAAAAAACGGGCGGGCGCTTGCTGAGATAGTAACGATTTCTTCTGCAGATAAGGTTTTAAATTATGCCGCACATGAGCTGCGGCGCTGGGTTCGCGAGATTTCAGGCGCCGAACTGCCGCTGGTTCATAATCCCGGCAAAATGCCTTATAAAATTATTCTGAGCGTTAATCCTTCGGGGTTCCCCGATGACTTGAAAAAGCTGAAAAACAATGACGGTTACGCAGTCCGGGAACGGGACGGTAAACTTTATATTTTCGGTTCAAAATCTAAGGGGGTTCTCAACGGGATCTATAAGCTCCTGTTTAAAAACAGCGATATTATCTGGGCGCGCCCCAATCCCGAATTCGGAACGATATTCAGTAAAAAACCCGATTTCAAACTAACCGTTACGGATTATATTGACATTCCGGTTTTCGCGCTTCGCGGCTGGCAGATGACGGGCGGCGGCAAAAACGGCATATTTTCCGATGCCTGGCAGGTGCGTAACGGCAGCAACTGGAGCGCAAGGACGATTTACTGTAATTCCTGTCCGCAGTTCGGCAATATAACCGAATACGGCGGCGGGCATAACCTGGTACAGGTATATCTTCGTGAAAAGAAATATTTTAAACGACACCCGGAGTATTACCCGCTTATCGACGGGAAAAGAGTCAGGCCGAGCGCCTTTAAGGACAAGGTCCAGCTTTGTTTCAGCAGTGATGAAATGACGAAGGCTTTTATTCGGGAACTGGACGCGAAAATCAGGAAATACCCGGATTATGACACTTACAGGATAATGATAGAAGACAATTATCATCTATGTAACTGTCCGGCATGCCTCGAACCGCTCAAACTGGACAACGGCGAAAGCATAAATAAAAACGACAAAGCTTTTCGCTCAACCCAGTTTTTTTTATGGCTGAACCGGATCGCCCGGTACATGCAAAAGAAATATCCAGACAAGAAAATACTCACTTTCAGTTATTTTTTTACGGAGATTCCACCCCGTTGCCGAATCGAACCGAATATCGATATTTCCTTCTGCCCGATCCAAAGGAACAGCAAAGCGCCGTTATCATCGCCGTTGAACAGTGAAACCCGGAAACGGCTTTTAGAGTGGACAAAGAAAACCAGAAACTTGACTTTACGGGAATATTACGGTTTGACGGGGGCTTATCCCCGGCCGATAGACGCAATCGCCGCCGCCGACTGGAAATATGTCAATAAACTGGGAATAAATAAGACTTATTCGCAGATGTATTCCGATGATACCGGTCGCGTACTTGACGGGAAGAAAGTCTGGGACGTCAACGGTCTGTATTTCTGGACAACGACCAATGCCGCCTGGAATCCGTTCCAGGATATAAAACTGTTGCGAAAGGAATTCCTGAAGCGGGTCTACGGGAACGCCGCCGATGAACTTGAAAAATTCTATGCCGTTATTGAGCAGGACTGGCTGAAAAGCGAAAACCGTTCTGATTGCAATGACAGAGCAAGAACATTCTGGTATAATTTCAGCGAACGGCAGGAGGTGGTTGAAAAATGTCGAAAAATCCTCGATGCAGCAACAGCGAAAATATCTGATACCAGGGCGGCGAAAATGCTTGCCGGACTTCGTGCCGTTTTTGAAGCGGAGCTGAAACTTTGTGAACCTTTTTCAATAACAGCGGTAAAAACCGATGCCGCTGTTATTTTCGATCCCGATTTTAGCTCTGGTGACTGGGAAAAGGCTTGTCCCGCAACCAAATTTACCACTTGGCATGACAACAAGGAAGCCGGCGCAAAAAGTAGCGTGAAAATATTATATGACAAGAATAGTATTTATTTTGGAATAAAATGTATAAATGTCAATTCGGGACGCATAAGCAGTTCCACCCCAAAAACAGTCCGGGACAAATGGCCCAAAGGAGAGAAATTTGAATTGTTCATAACCGGCCGCGATAAAGAAAATAAAACAATTTGCAACCAAATAGTTTTTGACATTAATGGCAATATTTATGATGCCAGAGATAAAACTACCGCCTGGAATGGTAATTTTGTCTTGCAGCGAAAAATCGGCGCCGATTCCTGGAGTGTGATGTTGACATTGCCTTTTAAAGAAATAATGGCAGATCCGCAACAAAATGTGAAGGTTATGTTTATACGCTATTGCAAGCAAGAACACCGTAATACGGAAGTGAGTTTTTGGCAACACGGGATCGTTCATGATTATCGTGGATTCGGCAATTTGATTTTCAATAAATAAAAAACCACGCCCAGAGGACGTGGTATTGCCTTAAACTCCCCATAGGGGAGCGGGAAACGTTAACATAGAAGGAAATGGTTAATAATGTAGCTCAAGCGTCTCGCTTGAGTCATAAATTGGTAAACGTTGTTAAGCAAAGGGACACAACCGAGACGGGAATGTTGCCTTTCGCTACGCTCAGGCTCAGCCTACGCAGAGT
>Ga0172377_10001365_pt1 | contig 24563 bp, 16 predicted proteins | sample Pumphouse3metaG_FD_119749 | JGI IMG/M metagenome (GOLD analysis project Ga0172377, IMG submission 119749) | Leachate microbial communities from a municipal landfill in Southern Ontario, Canada - Pumphouse #3 metaG | ecosystem: Engineered > Solid waste > Landfill > Unclassified | place: Canada... | reverse complement strand
AGTTCGACCTTCTGGAACTGATGCTGACGGATGATACCTCTGGTATCTCTTCCGGCAGCTCCGGCTTCGGCACGGAAGCAGGAGGAATAACCAACGAACCACTTCGGAAGATCCTCACCCTTAAGGATCTCGTCCCGGTAGTAGTTGGTGACAGGGACCTCGGCGGTCGGAATCAGCCAGTACTTTTCGCCGGTATTGTCCGTCATGTAAGCCTGGTCGGCAAACTTCGGAAGCTGTCCGGTTCCGGTAAGGGAGTCGGTATTGACGACAAACGGAGGAAGAACTTCCTTGAATCCGGCCTTGGAATGGGTATCCAGCATGAAGGCAGAAAGGGCACGTTCCAGATGAGCGAAGGCACCGAGGTAGAAAGTGAACCGGGATCCGGTCACCTTGGCGGCACGGTCGAAATCGAAATAGCCAAGCTTCTGGCCGATCTCCCAGTGGGAGGAAGGCTTGAAGGAGAAAGTAGTGGGCTTGCCCCAGTACTTGACCGGCTTGTTGAAGGAATCATCCGTTCCGATCGGGAGGGAATCATCCGGGATGTTCGGAGTCTTCAGCATCATCTCGTGGATGGCGTCATCCGTTTCGGCAAGTTCCTTGTCGAGCTTCGCCATCTCGTCCTTGTCGACGGAGATGGTCTTCAGGAGAGCGGCAGCTTCGTCGTTCTTGTGGGCGGCCTTGAGGGCGCCGATCTGCTTCGACATCGTATTCCGTTCTGCCTTCAGGGTTTCGCCCTTGACGATGCAGTTCTTTCTCTTCTCTTCCAGCTGTGGAAGCTCGCGGAGGTAGGAATAGTCGCCGTTTCTCGTATTCAGCTTTTTGATCACCTCTTCCAGGTGCTCACAGACATATTTGGTATCCAGCATGGTTCTTCTCCTTTGTGAATCTTTTCTATAATGCAAACGTCCGGATTATTGTAGCACTTCTCTATTTTCCCGGAACGGTTCTCCCCTTTATATCCTTAATCCCCATGAGTTTCCTGTAGAAGACACCGAAGTCATGGAGGATATCGATAGAGCAATCCTTCTCCCAGGGTTTCTCCTCTTGATAAGAGTAGCAGAAGACAGGAACGTTTCTAGCCTTGAGGTCGAAGAGGAAATCCGGGTAGGTAAGGAAACTGGTTGTGAATATGCAGGCATCGATGCTTAGGAGTGCGGAATGGTAGAGTTCTTCCGGAAGAGCGTTCTCGAAGTGGATGTTCTCCGGATAGGTGAGGAATTCGAAGTACTTCATCTTCGTATATTCCCTGGCGGTAGGTCCGAAGAAGAGGAATTCCATCTCCGGGCAGAGCCTTGCCAGTCTTGTGAAGAGGGCGAGGGAGTCAATATCTGCGTAGCTTCCATAGGAGACAATCAGGGTCTTGTCCCGGGGGATCTGATAGAAGCGGCGGAAGGAGGCTTTCTCGGAAGGAAGGAGAGTGTCGTTATCAAACGTCGGCAGGGGATCCAGGTAACGGACTTTGGGATTCTTCATCTGGCTTTGGAGGAAATCCTCCTGGGCCTTGGAATAGATCAGAAGTTCGTCGGCATTCCGGTATGCCTGCAAGGCATTCTGGGAAAGCGAAATCTGTCCTTTCCGGGAAACCAGGTAGTCTTCCACTTCGCTTGCGGCAAGGATCAGGACCTTTGCCTTTGGCGCAATCCTAGTCTGCCAGGCGAAGAAGTCCATGCCGCTCCCGGCGATGATCGTCGAAAGGAACGGGTCCGTGCAATCCAAGGTATAGCTTATCCCGAGGCTTTCCAGTCTCCGGATTAGGTTCTTCTTGGCGATATACCGCATGGTCTTGTCCCAGGCAAAGGGATCGAAAGCCAGTCCTACTTTTGTTTCCATAATCCGGGGAGAAGAGGCAATGCCTCTTCTCCCTTATTTGCTATTCTCCGTCGTCGCCCGGATTTTCGTTCTGGGCGCGGGAGAGCAGTTCCTTCATCGCCTTATCGTCATCTTCCTTTTCTTCTTCCTTCAAGGCATCGGACACAGTCTCTTCGACAGCCGGCTTAGTTGCCTCATACTCACTTGCACTCGGCAAGATGGAGCAGGAGGAAATGGTCTCCTTATCGCGTAAAGTCATGACCTTGACACCGATTGTATTACGAGACGTTTCGTTGATCTGAGTAAGAGAGGTTCTTAAGGTCGTTCCGAGGTTCGTAATGATGATGATATCTTCGTCTCCGTGGACCGTACGGATAAGGATCAAAGCGCCGTTCTTATCGCTTTCCTTGATGGTACGGACACCCTTTCCGCCACGGTTGGTGAGACGGTATTCGGTACCATCTGTGATCTTTCCGTATCCGTTCTCGCTTAAGGAGAAGATCTTGCTTCCTTCGACGGAGGTTACGACACCGACAATGCTGCTCTTATCCTCCAGGTCCATGCCCTTGACGCCGCTTGCGGTTCTCCCCATCGAACGGACGCAGTCTTCCTTGAAGGAGCAGACAAGTCCTTCTGTCGAACCGAGGGAAACGATGGCATTTCCGTTCGTGTTCTTGACGTCCAGGAGCTCGTCTCCTTCTCTTAAGGAGATAGCGATCTTACCGGCAGAATAGATGTTCTCGAATTCCTTGGCAAGAGTCCTCTTGACGACACCCTTCTTCGTTGCGAAGAAGAGATAGGAGTTCTCTCCGTAGTCATCCATCGAGATGATGGAGTTGATCTTCTCGCCTTCCTGGAGCTGGAGGAAGTTGACGGCCGGGATACCTTTCGAGGTTCTCGATCCTTCCTGGATCTGATATCCGCGGCAGTGGTAGACACGTCCGGTGTTCGTGAAGAACAGGACATCGGTCTTGGTCATGGAGTGGCGCAGGATCTCGACTTCGTCGTCGGTCTTGGTATCCATTCCCTTGACGCCGATTCCACCTCTGTTCTGGAGACGGAATTCACTAGGATCCACTCTCTTGATGTATCCCGACTTCGTCAGGATGATGAGGATTTCCTTGTTCGGAATCATATCTTCGTCGCTTTCGTCATAGTCGACATCGGAGATTTCCGTTCTTCTTGCATCTCCGAACTTGTTCTTGATCTCTTCCAGTTCCTGGATGAGGGTCTCTTCGAGGACCTTTCTATCGGCAAGGATCTGGTTGTACTTCTCGCAGTCCTTCTCCAAACCGGTCTTCTCATCCACATACTTCTGGTATTCGAGTCCGGTGAGCTTCCTTAACGTCATGTCGAGGATTGCCTTGCACTGGATATCGTCCAGGTGGAATCTTTCTTCCAGACGTCTGGTGGCTTCTTCGTTGTTGCTGGAGGAGCGGATGATGTGGATGGCTTCATCGATCGCATCCGTGATGGCGATGATACCATCCAGGATGTGGATTCTGTCCGTTGCCTTCTTCAGGTTGTACTGGGTTCTCTTGGTAATGATCTCTTCCTGGAACTTGATATAGATATCCAGTGCCTGGCGCATGGAAAGGACCTTCGGTGTTCCGTTGTCGAGGGCGAGCATGTTGACAGCGAAGTTGGACTGGAGGGAGGTGTAGTGGAAAAGCCTGTTGAGAACGATATCGACGATGGCACCCTTCTTCAGAGTGACGACGAAATGGGTACCCATTCTCTCGCTGGAGTAATCGGCGACGGCTGCGATTCCCTGGATGGTCTTGTTATCGGAAAGCTCGGCGATATGCTTCGCGAGCTCTCTCTTGTTGACCATATAAGGAAGTTCCGTGAAGACGATCTCGCTGTGGTTTCCCTTGTCATCGACATGATACTTGGCACGGACCTTGACGGAACCTTTTCCGGTTTCGAAATAGTGGCGGATTCCGCTCCGTCCCATGATGATTCCGCCTCCCGGGAAGTCCGGGCCCTTGATGATATTCATGAGTCCGAGAGTATCCAGCTCCGGATTCTTGATGATTTCTTCGACAGCACTTACCGTTTCGACAAGGTTATGCGGAGGGATGCTGGTTGCCATACCGACGGCAATACCGCTGGTTTCGTTGCATAAGAGGTTCGGGAAACGGGAAGGGAGTACAGTCGGTTCCTGGCCTTCCGAATCGTAGGTATCGGCAAAAGGAACGGTGCCCTTTTCGATATCCCGGCACATTTCCAGGGAGATCTTGGCAAGACGGGCTTCCGTGTAACGGCTGGCAGCCGGTTCATCGCCGTCCGGGGAACCGAAGTTTCCGTGTCCCTGTACAAGCGGATAACGCATTGCGAAGTGCTGGGCAAGACGGCACATAGCAAGATAGATGGCGGAATCGCCGTGCGGGTGGTATTTGCCCATGACGTCGCCGACGATACGGGCCGACTTCTTGAACGGCTTGTCCGGCATGACGCCCATGTTGTACATGTCGAAGATGATTCTTCTCTGAACCGGCTTCATGCCGTCTCTTGCATCCGGGACGGAACGGGAGGTCAAAGTGGAAACGGCGTAATCGAGGAAGCTGTCCTTGATCTCCTTAGCGAATTCATCCTTGGAGACACCGGAAACGATGCCTTCCTGAAGGCCTTCCAGACCTGCTCCGGTAATCTTACCGGAATCCGGGTTTACCTGTTCTTCTTTTCCGTTTTCTTCTTCGCCGTCTTTCTTCTCTTCTTCGTCTTCTTCCGGAGCATCTCCGGGTTTTAGCTTGTTATCGTCTTCCATGGTTTGGCTCCTTTCTAGATATCCAGGTTCTTAACGAACTTGGCGTTGGCCGTGATGAAGTCTTTACGGGGCTCGACGTTTTCGCCCATCAGGTTGATGAGGGAATCGTTTGCAGCCTCGGCATCTTCAATCGATACCTGGAGCATACGGCGATGGTTCTGGTCCATAGTCGTCTCCTCCAGCTGGGAAGGATCCATTTCACCTAGACCCTTATACCGCTGCAAGGCATATCTGGCATTTAACGGAAGATGGCTCTTGATGCCTTCCAGTTCTTCATCATTGAAGGCGTAGTAGTGGTGTCCCTGGTAGGTAAGCCTGTAAAGCGGAGGCTGGGCGATATAGAGGTGGCCTTCTTCGACGAGCGGCTTCATGAAGCGGTAGAAGAAAGTCATAAGCAGGATTCGGATATGGGAGCCATCGACATCGGCATCGGTCATGATGACGACCTTGTTGTAACGGATCTTGCTGACATCGAAGCTGTCTCCCTGTCCGGCACCGATTGCCGTGACCATGTTGTAGATTTCAGCGTTCTTCTCGATACGGGAGGCCTGTGCCTTCTCGATGTTGAGAATCTTGCCGCGGAGAGGAAGGATGGCCTGCGTATTGGCATCTCTTCCCTGGACGGCGGAGCCGCCTGCGGAGTTTCCTTCGACGATGAAGAGCTCACGGACAGTCGGATCCTTGGAGACGCAGTCGGTCAGCTTGTCCGGCATGCCGCTTCCGGCAGAGAGATGGCCGTTGGTTAACTCCTTTGCCCTTTCGGCAGCCTTTCTTCCCTTGAAGGCAAGGGTGACCCGGTCATACCAAGCCTTTCCTTCCTTTGGATGCTCGAGAAGATATTCCTTGAGGAAGTCTCCGACGATGGAGGAGACAACCTTTCTGACTTCGTCGTTTCCTAGCTTATCCTTGACCTGTCCTTCGTACTGCGGATTGCTGTGCTTGACGGAGAGGATGACGGTGAGTCCTTCCAGGCAGTCTTCGGAACGGTAGTTCTCGTCCTTGTCCTTGATCCAGCCCTTGGCACGGAAGTAGGCGTTGAGCTCTCTTCCGATGGCAAGACGGAAACCTTCTTCGTGGGTTCCGCCGCCCATGGTGCGGATGTTGTTGCAGAAAGAGTTCATGTTGAGGAACTGGCCCTTGGTCGGCTGCATGGCGCATTCGACGACGACTGTCGTCGGCTTGGTCGTCAGTCCGCCGGTATTGACCTGGGATTCTCCACGTATTTCCAGGATGTCATCGAAGACGCGGTCACGGCTTTCGTTGATAAAGGCGACGTATTCCTTGATGCCGCCTTCGAAGCAGTAGTGGGAATGGTGCGGGTTATCCGGATCTCTCTTATCGTCGAGAGTCATATCCAGGCCTCTGGTCAGATAGGCCGTCTGTCTTATATAGCTATCGATTGTGGAGAAGTCAAAAGTAGTGGTTTCCTTGAAAATAAGCGGATCCGGCGTGAATTCGACGCTGGTTCCGGTCTTTTCGGCCGGGCAGTCTCCGGTGACCTTAAGGCCCGGGGCAACTGTCTTTCCGCCGTTGATGAAATCAATCTCATGGATTTTGCTTTCCCGGCAGACGACGACCTTGACAGAAGTACTCAAGGCATTGACGGCCTTGACGCCGATGCCGTGGAGACCACCGGAGATCTTGTATCCGGTCTTGTCGTTGAACTTTCCGCCGGCATGGAGGATGGTATAAACGGTTTCGACGGTGCTGACACCGGTCTGCTTGTTGATATCGCAAGGAATACCTCTGCCGTCATCCTCGACGAGGACGCGGTTGACCGGGTTATCCTTGGTTCCGGGAAGAAGAGTCACATGGATGTGCTTGCAGTATCCGGCAAGAGCTTCGTCGATGCCGTTATCGACGGCCTCTCTTACGAGATGATGAAGGCCTTTCGAGGAGGTTGTGCCGATATACATGCCAGGGCGCTGACGGACGGCTTCCAGGCCCTGAAGGATCTCGATATCTGCACCGGTGTAGCTTTCCTTGGCCTTCATGGCCGTTTCTTCCTGGTGTTCGGAAAGTTCGACGTGGGAGACATGCTCCTCGTCAAAGCTCTCTGTAGCGAGCTTCTCCGGCTTGATTGCCGCTTCCGGAGCAGGGGTCTTGATAGAACCCTCGTCCTTGGCAACACGTTCTACCTTGGCCTTCTGGCGGGCCGTTTCGGCTGCCAGTGTCTTGTCATCCTTGCTCAGCAGTGTTTTTTCTTTGTTTTCTTCCATGGTTAATTCCTCCTTGTCAGACTGTCGGAAACAGATTCATAAACGGTATAGTCCTTGGCATCTTTTGGAATCCGGGCACCTGTCAGGAAGACCTGACCGGAAGTGGCTACGGCTCTAAAGAGATTGGCCTGTCTCTTGTCGTCCAGATCGCTTGCCACATCATCCAGAAGGAGAATAGGCTCAACCCCGAGCTTCTTCTTGTAAAGGTCCCGGATGCCTAGACGGAGGCTTAAGGAAGCAAGGCGGTTCTCGCCTTGGCTTCCGAAGAGGCTTACGTCTTTTCCATCCAGACACGCCTTGAGATCGTCTCTATGAGGACCGATCAGGGTAGTCAGACGGAGGTTTTCCAGAGACTGGTTTGAATCGAACAAGGAAGCAGCCTCTTTGCGGAAGCTCTCCTCGTCGTCGGATAGCGGGCAGTTCGTATGGTAGGAGAGAAGAAGGTGATGCTCTTCCCCGAAGAGCGCGGTGTAGTAGCTTTCGGCAAGGGAAGACAGCTCCTTGACGATACTTTTCCGGTCCATGACGATTCTGTAGGAGAGGGAGATGAGCTGATTCCTGTATACTTTGACGATATCGGAATCATAATGCTTGGAAAGAGCCTGGTTTCTTTCCCGGAGAAGCTTCTTGTAGCGGGAAAGGGAATAGAGGTAGCTGGTGGATAGCTGGCTTCCGACTTCATCCAGGAGCTTTCTCTTCTCGGCTGGCTCTTCCTTGTAGAAGAAGGCCATTTCGGGATCGTAGATAACAGCCAGAAGCTTTCCTAGGACTTTGGATAAAGAAGGAAGTTCTTTATCGTCATAGGCGAAGGACTTGGCTTCCGGGGAGATAACACCGGAGAGGGTGTGGTCCTTTCCGTCTCTTTCGTCGTTCAGGCGAAGAAAGACGGAAGCTTCTTTGCTGTCTTTCCGAATAAGGGAGTTGTCTGCCGTCTTCCGGAAGCTCCTCCCCAAGGTCAGATAGAAGATTGCTTCGATGAAGTTGGTTTTTCCGACGCCGTTTGCTCCGGAGATGAAGATCTTCGAAGAATCAAGCGGCAGATCCAGCTTCTGGTAGTTCCGGAAATCCTGTAAGACTACTTCTTTGACGAACATACGGAATAAGTAACCCCGTCGATGACGATGCTGTTGCCGTCCCTTAATTTTCTCCCCCGGCGGTTTTCCTTGACGCCGTCAACGGCGATGTCGTGGGTTGTGACAAAGAGCTTTTCTTCGCCTCCCGTGTGAATGAGATGGAAGTGCTTGAGAAGCTGCCCTAAAGTCACATAATCCGTATCGATCGCCATCACGTTCTGGTTCTCCATGAGAAAACCTCCTTTGGACGAAAAAACTGACCCCTTTATTATATATATTTATATATATAACTTCTATATAAAATTTACCTAAATATAAGCACTTTTTGGTTTTTGGCTGCCGGGCTATCTTTCTTCTCTGAAAAAAAAGGAGGGCTTTGCCCTCCCTCTTAAACCCTGAAAAAAGGTCCGTTATTTGTTCTCGACAAAGAGGCCGAGAATGCCTGCGACGGTATAGAAAAAATTGGCTCCGATGGTTCCGAGAATCAGAGCAGTGATATGGAAACCATACTGATGAGGAACATTGTTTTCAACATTCTTGCGTCCTTTGATTCCGATAACAAGGGTGACGATATAGAAGATAACGAGAAGCGTTGCCAATCCGATAGCCCTGCTCCTGAAAACGGCTGGATTCGACAGGTTGGAATTATGGGCAGACATGAATGCCTGTATCTGGTCGGCCGAGGCGATGGAAACAGCTATGAAAGTGCCTAAGGCACAAAGGAAAAGAATGACATTGAAGACAAAGCCGATGGTGTATAAGACACAGGAACTCTTTTTCAAAGGTCTTTTCCTCGATGGATTCATTCTAACACGGATAGGGCGAAAAGCCTCCAACAAAAGAAGAAAACCAGTTCTCCCGCTTAGCGACCTGTTCACGTGAAAGAAAGGTGGCAAGTGGAAGAAGGTTTTTTGAACCGGGAATCCACGTCTTTCTAACCAAGGGTTAAGACTAACCTTCCTAGAAGCAGTTCGATTTGACCGGGACAAGGATTTTCTGGATGAAAGCTGCCTCTTCTTTGCCGGAGCTGTCACCCTCTGCCGCCCCTGCTTTTTTCAGGGGATGGTATCGGAGGTAGACGGCAGTTCCGGCTCCTGCCGTCCCTAAAAGAATCAGACCTAGGAGCAAGAGGCGGCCTTTACCCCATTTCTTCGTTTCGTTTGCAATCATTTCTCCTCCTTCAGATGAGGATTCCTGTCTGGTTAGCAGTAAGCTCGATCAGCTCGGGCGCCTCCATTGGGAAACTGACCTCAACGGGGTCCTGAGCCACTCCTCCAAGGGAATAGGTGATTCTGAAGACAGGAGATTCCTCATTGAAAAGCGCTTTGAGTTTTGCTTCTTCAAGACCGGTTGCATCTACTTTTTTGGACATCATCCTGTCAAACCCGTGGACGTCGTGAATGCTGTAAACGAAAAGAGCAGTGAAAGAGGAAAGCATCTGGAGTGCGGAATAAGGGTTGTGGAACCAGATTTCCGCATCGGCATCTTCCAGACCGGAATATCCGGCTCCGCTTCCTTCCGTTTCTTGGGCTTGCTTTACTACGCTTTCTCTTGCAAGCTCATGCAGATCCTCCTGGATTGCATCTTTGAAGGACTGGGCAAAGGCATAAGTGAGATCCCCGATTGTGCTTGGAGATTCCAGTGTTCCTAAGGTATGTTCGCAGTTGTCATAGAAAACCAGAGGACTTCCGGAAGTTATCGTCAGTCCGATATGGTGAGCTAGGATTCGTGGCTTGAAGTCAAAACGTACATCTCCGAATATGTTGGGATCCTTATCCGAATAGAGGCGGAGGAAAATAGGAGCGTCATAGTCTTTATAGCAGTGGACGTGGCAAGTCTTTGCGGCTTCGTCGTTCTCGCAGTCCATGACATCGAGAGGAACGTTTGGAGCATCGTCTATGCCCTTATCCTGATAATGAAGGAAAGCAAGGACATGGTTGCTGTAATAACTCGGAACGACTTGATAGGTGACATCAAAAGTACCATAAAGGGGCATCTCTTCTTCAGCTGTAGCTTCTGCTTTCTTAACCGAAATCACCATATTGGAAATAGACTTCGTGACTTGTGGGGTAACTGCCATATCGTCCGCTTGAGAATTCTTTGGGGAAGCTTTGCAGGAGACAAGACCCGGCGAAGAGATAGATAATAAAGACAAAAGGAAAACGGAACGCATTTTGTTCATGTTCATTGTTTCTTTCTAGAGGAGCCGGTCTCCGCGGAAGACCAAGAAGAACCTCCAAAAATACTCTATCAGTGAAAAACGTTTTTTACGGGGAAAGACTTTTTTCATTCAATGAAAGCCCTTTCTAATTGGAAACTATAATAATGACAAAAGTTTCTAAAAAAAGAAGTCGTGAAAGGAAAAAGGCAGAAGAAAGAAAGCCAAAAACCACTTAAACAAGGAACCAAAATAAGCAAAAAGCAAAATTTTTTACACTCTTTTAAAATGGGAAAAAATTGGAACAAAAGAAGAAAAACAGACATAAATATAGTGAAACTGTCACGATTTTATCGGAAAGTATTTGAATAAGGCGGAAAGAGAATAGTCATTAAGGGTGTACTATCTTTTGCTTTTTCTCTTGTGTCTACAGGACTTATGAAAAGAATCCCCTTTTCATAAAAGAATTCTTTGAAAACAAAAATACTTGAAAAATGCGCAAAACAGGGCTTTATTTTTGAAAGCGTTTCACATATAATGTTCACCGCAGAAGGAATCCTTTGGTTGATTCTTCTGTACTCTGAGCAATCGGTTTATGTTTGGAATTTAACAAGAACGGCTCTTTTGTTTTTTTCACGCGGAAGCCTGAAAAAAACGGAGGCAAGCCCAAAAGGGTTAATTTCCGTTGTGACCTTAACCCATTCTTGCTACAAAAATTATGGACTTCCCTCATTTCTTTTGGGAAGCCCTTTTCTTATTCTTCTTTTAAGGTTTATAATACCCTTTGTCGAACCACAATTTATATGGAGGATAGTTATGGCAAAAGAGAAGTTCACGATGAAGTCGGTCGACGGCAACACCGCCGCTGCCCTTGGTTCTTACAAGTTCAGCGAAGTCGCCGCCATCTACCCAATCACCCCTTCTTCTCCGATGGCCGAGCATGTCGATGAATATGCTGCCGCCGGAATGAAGAACGCTTGGGGAGATAAGGTCAAGGTTGTCGAGATGCAGTCCGAGGCTGGTGCTTCTGGCGCTGTCCATGGAGCTCTTCAGGCTGGCGAACTTGCGGTTACCTATACCGCTTCGCAGGGTCTGCTCCTGATGATTCCGAACATCTACAAGTGGGTTGGAGAAGAGCTTCCGGCTGTTCTTCATTGTGCTGCTCGTTCGCTTGCCTCCCGTTCTCTTTCTATTTTCGGTGATCACGGCGATGTCTATGCGGTCCGTCAGACTGGCGCTGCCATGATCTGCGCACATTCCGTTCAGGAAGTCGCTGATCTTTCGCCTCTTGCCCATCTGATCGCTATCGAGGGTTCTACCCCGGTCATCGATTTCTTCGATGGCTTCCGTACTTCCCACGAAATTCAGAACGTCGAGTTCATCGACGATGCCTGGTGGAATGCCCAGATCAACACTGCCAAGGTTGATGAGTTCAAGAAGAGAGCTCTCAATCCGCACGGACATGCTGTTACCCGTGGTGGTGCCGAAAACGACGATATTACGTTCCAGGGCCGTGAGGCTCAGAACCTCCACGAGCAGAAGATCGTGGATGTCGCCTGCAAGTATTTCCAGAAGCTCACGGAAGCTTCCGGCCGTCCGTATGCTCCGTTCGTCTACTATGGAGCTCCGGATGCTGATCGCATCATCATTGCTATGGGTTCCGTTACCGAGACCACGATTGAAGTTATCGATGATCTTATGAAGAAGGGTGAGAAGGTCGGACTTGTCAAGGTCCACCTCTATCGTCCGTTCTCCGTCAAGCATCTTCTTGCCACCATCCCTGCTTCGGTCACTTCTATTGCTGTCCTTGATCGTACCAAGGAGCCTGGATGCGATGGCGAGCCGCTTTATCTCGATGTTGTCGCTGCTCTCAAGCAGGGCGGAAGAGACGATATCAAGGTTATCGGTGGCCGTTATGGTATTTCTTCCAAGGATACTCAGCCGAAGGATGTCAAGTCTGTTTTTGATTTCCTCGCTGCCAAGAAGAATTGGACTGGATTCACCGTTGGAATCAACGATGATGTCACTGGACTTTCTATCCCGGTCGATGATAATTACCGTGTTCCGCATGACTATACTTCCTGCCTCTTCTACGGATTAGGCAGCGATGGTACTGTCTCTGCCAACAAGTCTTCTGTCAAGATCATCGGTGATGAGACCCATCAGTATGCACAGGCCTACTTCGCTTATGATTCCCGTAAGGCCGGCGGTGTCACCCGTTCTCACCTTCGTTTCGGAAAGACCCCGATCCGTTCCACTTACTATGTAGAGAACGCTAACTTCGTTTCCTGCTCTATGGATTCCTATATCTTCAATTTCGATATGCTCGCGAATTTGAAGGATGGCGGAACTTTCCTTCTCAACACCGATATGGATGATGCGACTCTCATCAAGTCCCTTCCTAACCGTATGAAGAAGCAGCTTGCTGATAAGCATGCCAAGTTCTATGTCATCGATGCCAACAAGATTGCCCTCCAGATCGGAATGGGCCGTCATACCAATACTATTCTCCAGGCTTCCTTCTTCTGGCTCAACCAGTCCATCATGCCGTATGATGATGCCAAGAACTGGATGAAGAAGTTTGCTGAAAAGTCTTATGCCAAGAAGGGTCAGGAAATGGTCGATATGAACTACAAGGCCATTGATGAAGGAACCAACGGTCTCCGCGAAGTTGCTATCGATCCTGCCTGGTCTCAGCTTGCTGTCAACAGCAACGTCAAGCTTACCGGTGATGATTACTGGGACAGCTATGTCAACGTTATCGACAATCTCGATGGTTACGGACTTCCGGTCTCTACCTTCCGTAAGTGGGAGCTCGAGGACGGAACGATGGAGCCGAACATCACTCTCAAGGAAAAGAGAGCTATTGCCGACCGTGTTCCGCTTTGGAACAAGGACAACTGCATCCAGTGCGGTCAGTGCGCCTTTGTCTGCCCGCATGCTACTATCCGTGCCTTCCTCCTCGATGATGCCGATATGGCCAAGCTTCCGGAGAACGAAAAGGCCGATGTCTTACCGGCTATGGTCGGACCGAACTTCGCCAAGAAGAACTATCAGTGGAGAATCCAGGTTTCCCCGATGAACTGCGTCGGCTGCGGACTTTGCGTCAATGTCTGCCCGGGCAAGATCAAGAAGGATGCCAATGGTGCCATTGTCAAGGATGAGAAGGGTGTTGCCGTTCATGAGAAGGCTCTGAAGCTTGTCGAAGCCAAGACTCAGTACGTCCACCAGGATGTTGCTGATGTCCTCTACACTGAGACTGAGCCGAAGACCGGCATCTTCCCGGATTCTTCCGTCAAGGGTGTCGATATGATGAGACCGTATCAGGAAGTCTCTGGCGCCTGCGCCGGCTGCGGTGAAACTCCGTACTATCGTCTTGTTTCCCAGCTCTTCGGCAAGGATATGCTCGTTGCCAATGCCACTGGCTGCTCCTCCATCTACAATGGTTCTACTCCGCTTACTCCGTTTGTCTGCGACAAGGATGGCAATGGTATTGCCTGGGCCAACTCCCTCTTCGAGGACAACGCTGAATACGGATATGGTATGAGAGTCGCGACCGACAACAAGCTCCTCAAGGCTGTCAACATCATTGAAGCCAACAAGGACAATGTCGAGCCGGAACTCAAGGAAGTTCTGGAAGACTATGTGAAGAACATCAAGGACCGTGCCCACATCCGTGAGATCCTTCCGAAGATGCTCTATCTCATCCTCAATTCCAAGGACGAAGGCATCAAGGGCCTGCTTCCGATGAAGAACGATCTACTCGACAAGAGTGTCTGGATCGTCGGCGGCGATGGCTGGGGCTACGATATCGGCTACGGAGGACTCGACCACATCTTAGCCAGCGAAGAGGACTTCAACGTTCTCATCCTGGATACCGAGGTCTACTCCAATACCGGCGGACAGATGTCCAAGTCTTCGCAGACCGGTCAGATCTGCAAGTTCGCTGCCTCCGGCAAGAAGACGGCTAAGAAGAATCTGCCGCTCATTGCTATGGCTTACGATGATGTCTATGTCGCTTCCATCTCTCTCGGCGCCAACCCGACTCAGGCCATCCGTGCCATTAAGGAAGCCGAAGCTTACAACGGACCTTCGCTTATCACTGCCTACTGCCCGTGCGTCAATCATGGTATCAAGGGCGGACTTGGCAACTCCATGGTCCAGGAGAAGCTCGCTGTCGAATGCGGATACTTCCTTACCTTCACTTATGATCCGAGACTCAAGGCCGCTGGCAAGAATCCTCTTGTCATGTCCTCGCATCCGGACTTCACTAAGTTCCGCAACTTCCTCCTCACTTCTTCCCGTTATTCTCAGCTTCCGAGAGTCAATCCGGATGAAGCGGAGACCCTCTTCGACAAGTGCGAGAAGTATGCTGAGCAGCGTTATCACGACATCCTTCGTTACAACGGGTTAGATAACCCGGAGACCAAGTAGTCCTAGATAATTCAGAAAGGCTGGCCCGGTGGACCGGCCTTTTTTCTTGGGAATATGGATTCTAGAACCTATAATAGAAAAGGTTACTTGGAGGTTTTATCAATGGATCATAAAAGAAGATGTCCTTTCTGCAATGCGGAAGTGGACGACGACGCCCGTTTCTGCCCGAACTGCGGAGAAGAGCTTCTCGGCGGATGCCATGTTACGGCAGCCGGGGAGAGCAGCTCTTCTTCCTATACTACGAAGAACAAGACGACCTCCTCTCCGGATTCCGGAGCAGAGAAGACTTCCTCCAATGCAAAGGCGGCCCTGGTTTTAGGGATCGTTTCCCTTGTTTTTCCGTTTGCCCGTCTGGTGACTTCAATCCTTGCCATTGTCTTCGGAGCCAAGACCAAGGATAAGGAACCCTACGGGAAAGCCGGATTCATCCTCGGCATCATTGGACTATGCTTCTTCTGCGCTTTCGATATCTATAAAGCCATCCACTGGGGAATGACGGATACGTTTTAGGGACGGAAATGGAGGCGGAAGGAGAAACATATGGATAATGGAATCCAGGAAGAGGCGAAGAAGCTGCAGGCGCTGATCGACAAGAGCCACAAGATTGTTTTCTTCGGCGGGGCTGGAGTCAGCACAGAAAGCGGAATTCCGGATTTCCGCAGCGTGGATGGCCTTTACCATCAGAAATACAAGTACGATCCGGAAATCATCATTTCCCATGGGTTCTTTGAGAACAGCACGGAAGAGTTCTATCGCTTCTACAAGGACAAGATGCTGCTTCTCGACAATAAGCCGAATGCTGCCCACTTCTTCCTGACCAAGCTCGAGAAGGCCGGAAAACTGAAGGCAGTCGTTACCCAGAATATCGATGGCCTCCACCAGATGGCCGGGACGAAGAACGTCATCGAACTACACGGAAGCGTCTACCGCAACCATTGCGAGACCTGTGGAAGGTTCTTCGATGCTGCGTTTGTCAAAAACAGCAAGGATTTGGTTCCGCATTGCCCGGACTGCGGAGGAATCATCAAACCGGACGTTACCTTGTATGAAGAGCCTTTAGAGGAGATGACGGTTACAAGAGCTCTGGTTGCAATAAGCGAAGCAGACCTGCTGATCGTGGCCGGAACTTCTTTGGTTGTCTATCCGGCTGCCAGTTTCATCAATTACTATCAGGGCGATGATGTAGTCCTTATCGACAAGGACCCTTCTTCTTCTTCCAAAAAGGCTACGCTTCTTATCCATGAAAAGGTGGGAGAGCTGTTCTCCCTTCTCCACGTATGAAAAGCGAAGAAGAGCTTCTGGTAGAGACAGGAGACAAGAAAAGCTCCTCCTACTGTGGAACGGCAGTCTTTCTTTCCCTTCTCCCGCTGCTGGATGAACTGACAGAGACAACGATCGGATTCGAAGAAGGATTTGGTGGAACGAAGCTTCTAATCCTTAGGCTTGCAGAAGAAGATGGCAAGTTCTTTGCTCTCTCCAAGCAAAAAGAAATCTCGGCTTCCCAATGGGATGAACTAATCAATATAATTGCTGACTATGGTGAGATTATCGGGACAATTTCCGAGATCCTGATGTTCCTCCATGAGATTGAACGGGAAGAAGAGAAGAAGGAGCTGACAAAGGATTTCATCTTCCTTTCCCACCTTCTTTCTTCCGACCTTTCCCCGCTCTATGAAAGGACCGACCAGCCTAAGGAATTCTTCTCCACGGCTGCTATGTCCTTAGCAGAAATCCAGGAGGAGATCCAATGAACTACTCGGATTACTACAAGGACATCCGGAAGGAAAAGACAAGGAAGGAAAAGATTGCAATTGCTTCTCTTTATTCCCTCCTCCCCACCTTGCAGATTCTCAGGAAGCTATTGAACGTTCTAGAGGAAGGGAAACATCCTTTCCCCCTGTCCTTCCAAGCCACGGAGAAAACAGAAGCTGTTCTCTCCCTTACGGATCAGACAAAAGAAGTTATTTCCAGGAAGAAGAAAGCAGATGCTGCGTTCTTTTCCCTGGTGGAGCAAGCAAAGACGACGGCAAAGGATGCGGCATCCTTAGTTAGGGACAAAGGACTGCAGGAAGACTTCCTGTGGATTAGCGGAGAAATTGAAGAAATCCAAACCAAGTCCGTAAAAGTCCTTCTTTCGAGGTAGAGATGTTTGTAAGCCGGTTTAGGAAAACCCCCATGCTATAATAGGGGAAAGAGGTATTCATCATGGCAACTAAATATACGGAATGGGCGGACAAGAAGGTCCTTATCGATTTAAGGAACCGCTTTGCCAACTGCTATCAGAACGAAGACGGAAGCATCTTCTATGTAGAACCTCAGTTCTACACTGCATATCTCGGCTTCAAGATGCGTTGGCCGGAACATGCCGAAGAGTTCCTGAAGAAGATGGATGAGGAAGCGAAGAAGAACCACAAGGTCGTCTTCGTCGGTCAGGAAGACAATCCTCTCGTCGAAGCGGACGATGCCGTTTTCCTTACGGCTTTAGATATTGCAAACCTGATTCATGTGATCATCGACGACAAGTCGGATCCGAATTCGGAATACAAGGACTAATCGTATGAACCGGACACGGAAAAGCTCCCTGGCTTTGCTCACCGCCTTGCCACTTCTTAGCTCCTGCTTTTATCTTACCCATGGAACGCATATCTCCTTCCCTGGTAAGACCCAGACGGATTCTTCTGCCTCTATGGATTACAAGGACGGAGATGATAACTTCTCCTATCAGGCAAAAAGCACCGGCGATAGCAGCAATCTTACGCTCTCCAATATCGGAGCTGGTTTTGATTATCATTACCTTCCCTCGACGGGGAACAGCAAGATTCTGGTCGTCCCGATCCAGTTCCAGGACGACTCCTTTACCCAGGCCGAACTTAGCCGTATCCAGAACACCTTCTTCGGGGATAGCTCGGATACGTATTGGGAGAGTGTTTCCTCTTTCTACAAGAAGAGCTCTTTCGGAAAACTGAATATTTCCGGGACCGTGGCGGATCCTCTGACTTATCAAGGAACCGTCTCCGAGTTCCAGACTGCCTACAATTCGGCTTCCAAGGAGAACAAGGTCTACACGGATTCTTTGCTTCAGTCGGCCTTGAACAAGCAGGTCTCCAAAGGCGTCGACCTTTCTTCTTTCGACTCCGATTCCGACGGCTATATCGATGCCGTCTGGATGGTTTATTCCAGCAAGATGGATTCCAGCGAAGATGCCTGGTGGGCATATACGACCTGGGCAGGGCTCACTTCCTCCAACAGCTCCTCTTCCGTTACCTTCTCCGGGATGAAGGCAAGCTGCTACAGCTGGGCAAGCGTGGATTTCATGCTGGAAGGTTCCAACCTTTCCAGTTCCTTCCTTACCACTAACGGAGACGCCCATACCTTCGTCCATGAGACTGGCCATATGATGGGCCTGGACGACTACTATTCGTACGATTACGACTATAGCAAAGGCCTCTACGACACTCCGCTTGGGGGAGTCGATATGATGGACTTCAACATCGGAGACCACAATCCTTTCTCCAAGGCACTCCTTGGCTGGAAGACCCCTTTCGAAGTTACGGAAGCCTACCTGAAGGCAAACAACTACAAGGTTACATTGACGGATTTCCCGACTACCGGGTACAGCATCCTTCTTCCGGTGATCCATAACGGAACGGATACCTATTCCGGAAATGCCTTTGCGGAATATCTTCTAGTCGACCTTTATACGCCGCTAGGCCTGAATAGCCAGGATACCTCTGGATATGCCGGAAACGGCCTTGCCACATTCACGAATGCCGACATCCGCGTCACCCACATCAATTCCTCCGTCGGAAAGATCGTCGTGAACTCTACCAACGACGGGCTTGTCTGGGATGGGACGACCTATACCGGGATCCCTTCCGCCGACAAGGACAACAATCTAGGATACGATCATGTCTATTACCCGATCTTCAGCAATACGAGGTCAAGAAGCTATGCCAAGATCAAGGACGATACCGACTTCTACAGGGGAAGGCTTATCTCCCTTCTCCCGGCAACCGGTTCCAAGATCCAGGGCTCGAGCCACAACATCAAGACCTACGCCGGGAATTCCTCTCTCTACAAGAAAGGCGATTCCTTCGGCTTGAAGAACGGTGCCTATTCCGATTTCTACTTCGATACCGGAGACAAGCCGCAGTTTGGTTTCACAGTCGAAAGTCTTTCTACCAGTACAAGCGGGGCTTCGGCAACGCTTGTCTTCTCCCAGTTTGGAGAATAAAGGAGTTCCATGGGTTATCTTCTCTTTGGATCAGGGCCGCTAGAACTGCCGTTCTCTCCTCTTTATCCGCAGGCATCTTTCGGTCTTTACCACGCCGCCTTCAGGACGACTGGCCATACTTATGTCCTTTCCAAGGAAGAAGAGCCATCCTTGCGGGAAGCACTCTGGTTCTATCAGAACCGGATCAAGCTTTCTTCTTCCTATCCCGTCTTCAACGGGAAGACTTTTGCGTCTCTTCCTTCTTCTTCTCCGGAAGTCCTTTTCCAGGTTCTTGGGCTTCCCGAGGAAGTCAGCAAGGATTTGGATCCGAAGAAGGATATCCTAGGACAGCTTTCCTTTGCGGCGGGGCTTAGAAGCCTAAGGAGGGAAAGCTATCTTTCCGTCTACAAGCCGAAAGGCCGGAAATGGTATACGGATATCTTCAAGATGTACTGCCTCGAGCAGGGAGTCTTCTTCCTCTATGACGAGACCAAGCCGTTTATGGAGAAAGACGGACCTCTTCTCCCAGTCTATTTCCACGAGGAATCCCTCGACTCCGAAATCAAGGGACTGATCGAAACCGCGAAGACGGAAAGATTTGCTATCGATCTGCAGTCTATGGGACCCGATCCCAAGCTTCTGATCCCGATGCAGAAGTACGACTCCTTCTCCTTCGAGGACAGGGTCGATTATTTCGTGAACGGAAACTACCATCAGGATATTGCCTCCGTTTCCTCTCCGGAGGGTTTCCGGAAGCAGTACGGAAAGCTTCTCCGGGAATACATCAGCGATATCGTGAATGTTCTCTTCGACCGCTTTGCCTCCAGGGTCCTGAACCACCCTACCGGCAAGACCTCTTTCCTTACAAGAACCAGGAGCACGGCATCCAACCGCACTTATTATGTCCTCTCCTCCTTCGGGGGAGAGATGTATTCCACAGACGGGAAGAACTGGGCATTGTCCGAAGAAGACAGGCCGAGGATCAGGAAACGTCTTTCCCTTCTTATGAAGAAGACCAAGATGCCGCTATTGATCTATTCCGGACTCGGCTTGCCGTATGAGGGGTATGGCTTTGTAAAGGGAACAAAGGCCAAGACCCCTTCTTCTTTCCTGTCTCTCCTCCCCTTCGACAAGAAGATCCCGTCTGCCCTCTCCTTCCTATCGGCCAAGAGGTCAGGCCTTTCCTATTCCTATCTTGTCGGACAGGAGAAGCACGGGAATGTCTTCCTTGCAAGGAAGCTTTCCGATAACGGGATCCTTATCCGGATGGAGAACGGGGACGAACCGCTTGTTGCCGACAGCGTTCTGACCCTGTCTATCGATTACAAGGCGAGGAAGATTCCGGAGCTTGCTGCTCTTTTCTCTTCTCTTCCTCTTTCCGGCGAGGTTCTTCTAGGATACGACCTAGACGAAGAAGATGCAGACCTACTCCATCTCCGTCCTGTCCTGGAACAGCTGGACCTCATTTATCAGAACAAGGCTCTGGCCTTCTTCTTTTCCCTTCTGAAAGGCGTCTCTATAAGACAGGCTGTCCTGAATATGACATCCCAGAAGAAATCCCTCTTCTCGGAAGACCTGGTCAGTTTCTTCCTATATGCCTTCTCTCTTCTCTATAAAGCCGTCAAGGAGAACTACAGACGGGCTACTCTCGACAGGAAGGATACTTTATCCCTTCTTTCCCTGGATCAGGCGCCGGCAAAGGGAGAGACGTTCGAACCCAACCTCCCTTATCCGTTTGTTTCCTTCGGCGCTTCCGCCTACTCCTTCCGGAAGTCCTTTTTCGGGCATCCGTATATCTGCTCTTCCGAAAAGGACGGAGTCAAGGCGATGATAGAATCGCTGGGAAGGCAATACGATCTCCTTTTCGGAAAGGAAGGGAAGAAGACGGAAAGAAATCTTTTCATCCTTTCCAAGCTCGGGCTTCCGGAGAACATCACGGCTCTTCTCTCCCCGAAGAAAGATCTTCTTCCGCAGATTCCTTTTATGGATCAGATATGCCACCTCTGCCAGAAGAGCGAACCTAGCTACTACGAGCCTCTGGACAGCAAAGGCGTCCTTCCTTACAACATCTATCTCACCTATATCCGGAACGAGGAAGCAAGACGGGGCCTGGTGGTGGATCAGTATCTTTCCGACGAAGACTCCCTGGATTCCCTGATCCAGAATCTCAACGGAAAATCCTATACCGGGATCCTGCATCCGGATTTCCCGAAGCTGGATCCTCTCCTTTCCTTCTACCTGTCGACCAAGCCTTCTTCCATGCTTGCGCTTTTATGCTCCTTCTTCCCCTCGGAAATCAACAGTGCCGGAATCCGGGCCATGGTCAGCCGGTTCCTCTCTTTGGGGCAGGATACCCTGCATAAGCTTTTCTTTGCCTGCACGAAGGACCTCTATCACGACATAGAACAGAATATGCCGGTATTTGCTTTCTTCTGCTTCCTCTTCAAGATGGCCGAAAGAGCATACGGAGTCTATGTCTCGGAAGAGAAGATACCGGATCTCAAGGATATGGATTCCACTCTGAACCTGGATTATAACCCCAGGCTTCTTTATCCCTATGTCCATCTAGGAAGAGTCTACAATGCCTATACCAAGGATCCCAGAAGCAACGACTTCTACTTCTGCTCCTGCGACAAGGAGAGCATCCTCGGGTTTACCAAGGAGGTCACGAAGAGCCTTAAGAAGAGCGGCGTCAAGATGCCGTTCCTCACTCCGATGGTCCTGGGGATGGTGGGGCTGCCTTACAGGGCAATCCTGAGGTACGGGTCCTTCGATTTAGATAACGACAGTCCGGAAACCCTTGTCAACTCCGTTATGGAATATAAGGATGGTATTTGCAGGAGATGCACTAATATTGCTCATGCCGCACTTGTAGAACCCTTTATCAAGGCTGCCTCTTTCAAAGCGGACAAGAGCGGAGAATACGCCTTCTGCTTAAACGGGATGGCACATGACCATATCCTGGTTTTCTCCTTCCATGCCGTGGAGAGCATCGTCTATGATCCCCATTACTGGTATGAGCTTTCCAACACCTCCGATGAGAGGATACCGGATCTCTACTATTACGGAACGAGTCCGAGCGAGGAGACCTATTCCTTCTTCCGGATGGACAAGAACCGCCTCTCCGACTACCTGATCGAATTCACTGCCCGGTCGAAGAAAGCGGAAGAGCTTAGCGCTGCTTCTAGCGGAATCCTGATCGATACCTATGCGAGTTCTCCGGATGTCTTCTACCAGTTCCTCTTCGGTCCTATCGACGACGATGAGACTCTGGAGAGGCAGGTGAAGACCGCCTTCCCGGAAGTGAACAGGGTACGGAAGGAAATCCAGGTCCAGGTGATGGAGACTATCCTTGGATTCCTGACCTTCCTCGTCGAGATGTTCTTTGCCAAGTATGTCGCAGAAGAACAGAGGATAGGACGTTAACATGCAGTACAGCTATGAAATGTTCAAGACCAGGAAGGAACCTTCCGAAAGGAATTCCTACAGGTATCTGATCGATACTCCTTTCTATTCCGTCTATACGGACGGGAAGAAGGATTTCCATATGGCCAAGGAAGACCGGCCTTCTCTTCTGGAGAGGGTGGCCTTCTTCGAAAAGGAGATAAGGAAGAATCCTTATCCTATCTATACCGCAAAAGGTATTCTCGTAAGCCGGAATCCTAATAACATCACCGCGGTAAGCCAGATCCTGGGACTGCCGGAGGAGATGGTCTATGAGATCCCGAACGGGAAGAACAAGAAGCTTCTCGGAACTTCCGAGATCCTTTCCAGGATCTCCTTCGAAGACTCCCTCTTCCAGGGATACGGGGCGCTTCCGTCCAAAGACAGGGAAGAGATTCTCCGCTCCAACTCCACCGTCATGATCGGAGCCATCAATTATCTGATAGAGAAGGGCATCTTCTTCCTGGAACCGGAACGGATCCTGGATACCGGGGATCCGGAAGACGCTTTCCCGATCTATGTCGATGAAGAGAAGCTGAGGGAAGAAGGAATCTCCGGCAGGCTGAGCGGAGAGGAGCTTCTTATCAGCTTTACCGGAGAGGACGACCTTATCGGCAGGGACGACTTCATCGATCTCTATCTTCCCACCAGGGAGAAGAGCCTTTCCGAACTCTGCCGTATTGCTTTCTCTCCTCTTCCCCCGAAGCCTGCAAAAGCTTTCTTTGTCTACAGGGAGAGCCTGAAGAACTACTTCTACGGACTGGTCAGGCATTTCCTGGATGAATATTTCTTCCACCGTTACGGAATCAACCGGATGCTGAGCCTGTCGGTCCTCGATACGGACACCGGGAACTACTACACGCCCTATCCGTATATTGCTTCCGGGGCAAGGATCCCGATGCTCGGCAAGGAATACCGGTCCTTTGTCATCCGCGGGGACGAAGTCCAGGAAGAGATCAAGCCGAGGCGTTTCTGCTTCCGGGAACTGGACCGGGAGAAGATAAGGACCGGCTACGATGCCGTCCACCTCTATTTCCAGAACCATAAGGAGAAAGGTTTCCTTCCTCCGCTTTTCCTGAAGATGATGGGAGTCCCGGCCAAGGCTTTCCCTTTTGCCGAGTACTTCGACTTCGAGAGAGGAACCGCAGATCAGTTCTTGGCCTGCTTCGAATTCCTAGATACGACTTTAGGATACAAGGACGACTATCCTGTCCTTCTGCCGGATTCGGACGGCCTTTTGGTGGAGGGGGATAAGGAGGAAGTTTCCCTTCTTTATCTTCTTGACCGGCTTTGCCAAGACAATCTCTTCATCAGCAGCTACAGTCCTTTCTACGAAGACCCTTCCCATCCGTTCTATCTTTCCGGAACGACCAAGGACCAGGCTCTGCTCGACCTTCTGTCCGGAAAGACGAAAGCCTACAGGATCGGGCTTGAGGAGATGGAGAGGAGAACGATCGAAAGCCAGATGACTTTCCAGGACCTCCATCTGATCCAAGCTTTCCTTATCACGGACGATGACAACGGAACCCTGAAGACCGTCAAAGCCTTCTTCTCCTATATGGCCAAAGGATATGACTCTTTTGAAGCGGCAAAATACACGCTGGCCGATAGGAATCCCGGCTTTGACAGGAAGACATTCCTGGCCTTTATAGAAGGATCCTTTGCTTTCTATCTTTTGAAAAGCAAAAGCCCGAAGATTCCTGCCCTCAACACCCTTTCCGGTTTCCGCGGGGAGGAAATGTTCTACGATCCGACTCTTCCTCTTCCTTTCGTCCACAGGGGAAGGCTGTTCCTTGGCTATTCCAAGACGGAAGACTCTCCTGTGTACCTCGATTCCAGGGACCGGCCTGCCATCTCCAATCTACTGAAGATCTACGACGAGTATTTCGCCAAGATGTCTGCTTTCCTCTATCCGGATCTTTTCCGGGGAAGGGAGAGAATCCTTCTCTTCCTTTCCCTCTCCAAGATAGAAACAAGGGAGCTCTTCCTGGGGCTTCCTCTCGGAGCCAGCGATTTCACCGGCAAGGAAGGCAGCGAAAAGGAAATCCTTTATCAGGACGGCATCTCCCTCTTCGGAAGGGAAGACCACCGGAAGGCAGTCTCTTTGGACCGGTTGCTAAGGCGCCTTGCAATCACCTCACTCTCCCTTAGGGGCGGGCTATATCCTTTAAGCCAGGCCGGGCAGCCTGTCCGCCTCTTCTTCGCCAAGGACTCCCTGGACGAACGGCTTGCCTATGCCTTCAAGCCGGATGTCATCCGGGCATATTTCATCGATCCGAACAACCAGGCCGGTTTCACCGGCTTGGACGAAGAAGCCATCTCTTCCCTTCTCCTTCTTTCCGACAAGGCTCTCCTTAAGGACTTCGTCCCGCTTCTTTCTTCCGGACCGGAAGAGGAACGGAACCAGGGAATATACGATAACCTTGCCCTCTGCTATGGAGCT
>Ga0172377_10001363_pt1 | contig 24574 bp, 19 predicted proteins | sample Pumphouse3metaG_FD_119749 | JGI IMG/M metagenome (GOLD analysis project Ga0172377, IMG submission 119749) | Leachate microbial communities from a municipal landfill in Southern Ontario, Canada - Pumphouse #3 metaG | ecosystem: Engineered > Solid waste > Landfill > Unclassified | place: Canada... | reverse complement strand
GATCGTTGTGAGATTGATTGGTAAGAAAATTTCACTTGACATAAGGCAAAGAGGAACGGTATAAATGACCCATAAGTTAGTAATAGCTAACAATGGAGGATTTCTATGCCGCTTCCGTATGCCCAAGTCGGTGAAACACGAAGGATTGTGAGTCTGCATGCTGATGAAGAGCTCAAACGCCATCTGATGGATCTCGGTTTTGTGACCGGCCAGAGTGTTCACATTGTGGGAAATACCAATGAAGGGCTCATCCTCTTGCTCAAAGGTGTGCGTCTTGCCCTCAATCGAGGATTGGCACACCGGATTGATGTAGCATAACAACGTAGCAATACGAGGAGATAATCACGATGACACTAGGAGAATTGCGTCCTGGAGAGAGGGCGAGGGTGCTCACAATCGGCACCCAGGGAGCGATGCGGCAGCGCATCCTGGATATGGGTATCACCCCAAAGGTGGAGATACAGTTGATCAAAGTGGCCCCACTCGGCGATCCGTTGGATCTGTCTCTTCGTGGGTATAATCTCAGTTTGAGAAGGCACGACGCTGCACTCATTGAGGTAGAGAAACTGTAATCTTTTTTTTGAACATAAAGTTAGACATAACTAACTATATGAAGGAGAACCCATGTCCACTACCATCGCCCTTGCCGGAAATCCCAATTCCGGCAAGACAACCGTATTCAACGCTCTTACCGGATCACGACAGCATGTCGGGAACTGGCCGGGAGTGACCGTTGACAAGAAAGAGGGAATCTACACAAAAGATGCCTCTTTTTCCGTCCTTGATTTGCCGGGAACCTATTCGCTCAATCCTTACAGCGCTGAGGAGATCATCACCCGTACCTACATCGTTGAGGAGAGGCCGGCCTGTGTCATCGATGTCCTTGATGGGACAAGTCTTGAGCGCAATCTCTATCTTGCTCTCCAGATTCTCGAAACCGGTATTCCTACCGTTCTTGCCATCAATATGATGGATGAGGTGCGTGAGAAGGGTGAGAGCATAGATTGCAAGCGTCTCGAAGCGGAACTTGGGGTTGCCGTCGTCCCCCTTGAGGCAAGAAAGGGCAAGGGCCTTGATGAGCTGATGCATGAGGTCAGGCATACCATAAGCACAAACAGACGGCCCAAGAAGATTCCCCTCTACTCGCTTTCAGGGAGTGTGGATGAGGATACCCTTGCCGATCGCAGGTACTCCTTCATCACCGGTTTGGTGGAACAGGCGGTTGTAAGGAGCAAGGGGGAATCGGGTGCGGTACAGGAGAATCGCAGTGACAAGCTGGACAAGATTCTCACCCACCGCTTTTTTGCCCTCCCTGTCTTTGCTCTGGTCATGTATCTGTTGTTTGCCGCCACCTTCAGCGAAAACTTCCTCTTCATCCCCGGTCTGAGCAGTCCCGGGGTTGCCCTTGCAACCTTGGTGGAGTTCCTCTGGGGCGCCATCACGGATTTCACTGCTTCCCTTCTGCTCTCGTTGGGGGCAGCCGACTGGGCATACAGTCTGGTGGTGGATGGGGTGCTTGAGGGGTTGGGGGCGATCATCGGCTTCCTTCCCTTGATCCTGGTGCTCTACCTGTTGATGAGCTTTCTTGAGGACAGTGGCTATATGGCTCGTGTCGCCTTTGTCATGGACCGGATCTTCCGCCGGTTCGGCCTTTCGGGTCGCTCCTTCATTCCCTTGCTCATGGGCTTCGGGTGTTCGGTTCCCGCCATCATGGCAACCAGAACCCTGGACAGTGAGAAGGACAGGAGGATCACCACCCTGCTGTGCGGCTTTATGCCGTGTGGTGCGAAACTCCCGATCTTCATCATGTTCGTATCACTCTTCTTTGCGGATGGGAACAAGACGGTGGTGCTCTTCTTCCTCTATCTGCTCAGTCTTGCAGTCTCCATTCTCGTCTCGCTGGTGATCAACCGCATTGCGTACAAGGGGCAGGTCTCCAATTTCCTGATGGAGCTGCCCCAGTACAGGCTTCCCACCTTGCGCTCGGTCTGGATCCATGGGTATGAGAAGGTGAAGGGTTTCGTGCAGAAAGCAGGTACGGTCATTCTTGCCGCCACCATCCTTATTTGGGCGCTCTCCAATTTCAGCCTCTCTTCCTTTACTGCAGAACACCGCTTGGAACAGGGTACCGTCCTTTCGGATATGGATGACTCCCTGCTTGCCTCTGTGGGCAAGGCTGTTGCCCCGATCTTCAAGCCCCTGGGGTTTGGGGCGTGGAGACCGACAGTGGGTATTGCCACAGGGTGGGTCGCCAAGGAGATGGTTGTCGTTACCCTTGCCCAGCTGTATTCCGAGGATGTGAATGATGTGTATCTGCAGCAGTACTTCTCAGCGATGGAAGCAGATGAACTGGATGCGTTGGGTTTTGAGGGAGGCATATACGACAGTGAGGCGGCTTTTGATATCTATGCTGAGTCAATCTTGATGGAAGGTTCGGATGAGAAGGCGCTGGGCAGCATCCGTACGGATATTCCCAATAAGGGTGCAGCGCTTGCCTATATGGCCTTCAACCTGCTTTGCATGCCTTGCTTTGCTGCAGTCGGGGCTATGAAACGGGAGCTGAAAAGCTGGAAGCGAACAACTGGAGCCGTTGCGATTCAGATGGGAACAGCCTACGTGGTTGCCCTTCTGATCAATCTGCTCGGGTTGCTGGTGTGGTAGGAGGAAGTATGATCAACTATGCAATAGGAGTATCTGCCTTGGCCTTTCTCGTCTACAGGGCAGTGAAGAGTGTGAGAAGAAGACAGCGCATCAAGGCAGGCAAAGCATACTTCTCTGCCTGCAGCGGCTGTTGCAGTGACTGTTCAGGTCACTGCTCAAGCTAGGCAGATATCCTCGGGCAGAAGGGAAACCACTTCTGAATCCTGGCAACGCAGAAGACCCCGCCTCAAGGTGGAGAACAGCTCTCTCACGTTGCCCGGCCAAGAGTGGTTTTCCAAGAGGTGCATATTCTTGTCAGAGAGGATTTTTCCCGGTGCTTGGAGATTGAGGAAGTAGGAGCACAGAAGGGGAATATCCTCTTTGTGTTCCCTCAGCGGGGGAAGCGTGAGAGAGACATCGGTGATCCTATAGAAGAAATCCTTGCGCATTGACTGCTTGCTGATCAAATCCTTGAGTTTCTCATTCGATGCGGTTACCAAGCGGAAATGCGAGGTATGCAGATGGGTATCCCCATAATGTCGGTAGTGCCCTGTCTCAAGAAGTCTCAAGAGGTCGGCTTGGAATTGGAGGGAGAGGTTTTCCACCTCATCAAGAAAGAGTGTTGACTGGTCTGCCTCATAGGCAAACCCTTTCAGTTCTGTTTTCCCATCAGTGAAAGCTCCTTTCGTATGTCCAAAAAACATGGAGTTGCCCAATGCCCCTGAGAGCAGGGAACAATTGACGCTGACCATGGAGCGGTGGGGATATTGCAAGGAATGCAGATAGTTTGCTGCAAGCTCCTTGCCGGTACCCGTCTCACCGAAAAGATGGATGGAACAGGAGTTGTGTGCATATTGCATCAGTTGCTTGCGCACGTTTCTGATGCCATCACTCTCTCCGATCAATCCACTCGGATGGTATGGGGCTTCGGTTTCTTCAGCTGTCTCTGCATTTGCCAGGCAATCAAGATGACTGAACAGGGCTTCCCAATCGAGCAATGATCTCTGGATGGTATGGAGGGAGAGTGTCTGTCGAGCCCGTTCAGGCAGCTCCATTCCAGAGTCCAGGCAGAAAAGGATTGGACAGGTTGGTTGTTGGTGAATAAGCTGATCGAGAAACTCGTCTTGGGTACATTTCCCAAGTTTGCTGTCAACGATCAACAAACTCGGATTCTCCAGACGCAAGGCATGCAAGGCTTTCTCTGTCATGGTGAAAAGGGTAAGAAACGACGCTCTGTAACGCAGTTTGAACTTCTCTTTGAACCTCCAGTCCGAAGAGACGACGAACAGTGACATAATAAGCTCCTGAATCAAGATTACTGGGAAGTAGGCACGATCACAGAAGTTCAACAGAAGATTCCCGGTTAGCAGTTTCGAGCGTCAATTATGGGTCCTCTACTCTATAACAAAGAGGTGTACCGGTTTACTGGAGTGATTCCGTCATGAGCACTTGCAGTGCGGAAAGTGCATAGATACCAGCTGTCTCGCTTCTGAGGATGTTTGTTCGCAATAGCACTGCAGTAAACCCATGGTTTTCCAGGAATTCACACTCCTCCTCACTGAACCCTCCCTCAGGCCCGATGAGTACGGCAACGGGGGTTTCGGAGGGAAGCGTTCGCACCAGGGAAGCGAGGGTTTGCTGCATGTTTGGACGGCTGCTTTGGTGAAAGAACAGCCCGAGTCCGCGTCCATTCCACCAGGAGGGAAGTTCTGAAAGCGGGATGACCCTTCTTTCGAGTTGGGTCGGAACGGGTGATCCGCTTTGCTGGATTGCTTCCTTGATTTGGGCCTCAAGCCGGTCGAAACGGGAGGAGAGGGCACTCTCTTTCTTGTCCGATAGATCCGTAACGCAGTACCGGCTGGAGACCAAGGCGATGGTATGCACCCCAATCTCCGTTGCTTGGCGGACTATCTGCTCTTCCTTCTTGCCCTTGCACAGGCACTGCAGGAGGACAAGATTGGGATAGGGTCCCTGAAAGAAGGGAAGCTCGTCAGTGGACTGTACCGGATCCTGATCATCTGCAACTGTGCATGAGAGCGTGCAGCTGTGACGCGCAATATCGGTGAGTTTCAGCACATACCGTTTGCCCTTTGCATCACGGCCAAGAATCTGCTGCCCGATTTTCAGGCGCAGAACCTTGGTCAGATACTGGCTCTCCTTTCCCTCGAGTACCAAGGAGTTCTCTCCTTGGTAGCCGGGGGGCAACAGGTACTGTCTCATCGGCCGGTCCTGATGAACTGGACAGCCCGATTGAGGGTGGTGTCGAACAAAGGATCGGCGATGGGTCGCTTGTCGTACGGCATCTTTGAAAGATACTCGTTTCTCACCAGCAGGGTAAGGATGATCTCATCGATGCCCTTCTCCTTGTTCAGGGAGGCAAAACGACGGATGTTCTCCTCACTCGGCTCAGGATTCTCCTTCACATAGGTGCTGATGACTTGGTCGGTCATCAACTGCTCGTAGGCAGGAATCTGTTCATCAGAGAGCTGGATCTCCTCAACTGCGATATCCGGCTCAATACCCAGCTTGTGGATGTTCTCCCCGTTGGGCGTATAGTAGTGGGCCGTTGTTACCTGGGCAAACCCTTCCCCAAAGCGGAAAACATCCTGGACGATGCCCTTGCCGAAGGTCTTGCTTCCAATCAGGGTGGCACGACCGTTGTCCTTCATTGCTGCAGCAAAGATCTCCGCAGAGGAGGCCGACCCTCCATTGGTGAGGATGACGATCGGCAGCGATGAGGGTACTTCAGCCTTGCCGGTCGAGATGTAGCGTTGGTCGCGCATGGTACCTTTCTTTCCTTGGATGGTGACCAGCGTCTTCCCCTCGTCAAGGAAAATGTTCGCCGATTGCATTGCCCCGTCCACGGCTCCACCGCTGTTGTTGCGTTCATCGATTACCAGACCGACAATGCCCTCTTTCTGCAGTTTCTGCACATGTTCGAGCAATTGGTTGCCTGTCTGGGGGGTGAATTCGGAGAGCTGGATGTATCCGATGTTTCCATCAATGACACCACTGTCAACCGTCGGGGTGGTGATGCGCTCACGTACCAGGGACAGGTCGAAGGATGTCCCGTTTCTGTACACGGTGATGGTGACTGGGGTGTTCGGTTCTCCTCTGAGCTTCATGCTGGCTTCATAGCTGGTCAGGTCATCCACCTTCTCGCCATCGATGTGGCTGATCAGGTCGCCTGCCATCAAACCTGCACGCTGGGCAGGGGAACCGGGGAAGGGAGAGACGATGGTGATCATGAACGTGGAGGGGTCTGAAAGATCCTTGTTCTCCGGGGCCGGCTTGTTCAGGTAGGTCCCGATACCCCCGTACACTCCGCTGGTTTCTTCCTGGTACTCCTTTGCCATGGTGGGCGGTACATAGAAGGAGTAGGGATCATCGAGGCTGGCGATCAAGGCAGAAGCAAGGTCATTGAACATCTTCTGCTTGTCCACCTCATCGATGTAAATGGAATCCACATATCGATAGAGTCGTTCCAGGGATGCGACATCGATAGAGATTTGGTCTGCTTCCGCTGCCCGTGTGTACGTCGTGGAAACCGGTGAGGCAAGGATTTGCTCCATGGAACCACCGCCGAAGACGGGAAGGAGGATCATCAATGTTATCATGCTGAGGCTAAGCCTGCGTTGTAGTGTTCTTTTCATATGCCAAATATACTGTATCAAGGGAAAAACGGCTACCTTTTGCCATATTGACCACACCACTCTTGCACATTACACTTGCCGCATGACGTTATTTATTGCCTTTCCCAGCTGGATTTCCCCTGAGATCATCCCCGGTCTTCCCCTGCGGTGGTATGGCCTGATGTATGTGATAGCGTTTTCCTTTGCCTATCTCATGATCCGAGTACAGGCAAGGAAGGGGGAGATTGACCTTGATGCAGACCAGAGCCTGAATCTGGTGCTCTATTGCGTCATCGGTCTGATCGTTGGAGCACGTCTTTTTTCCGTCCTCTTCTACGACGGATCCTTTTACTATTGGACGCATCCCTGGATGATCTTCTGGCCCTTCCAAGGGGGCCGGTTTGTCGGCCTTCCCGGCATGAGCTACCACGGGGGGCTGGTGGGGGCCATCGTGGGGGCATGGACCTACAGCCGACGATACAAGGTCAGCTTTCTCACCCTTGCCGATACGATAAGCTATGCTGCACCGCTGGGTTATACGTTCGGAAGGCTGGGCAACTTCATCAATGGGGAACTGTTCGGCAGGGTCTCAACGCAGGGTTGGGCAATGATTTTCCCCCATGCCCCTTCCTTTTCCTCCAATTATGCCTGGGTTCGGGAGGTGGCACAGGAAGTAGGCCTTTCCTTCGAGCCTGGATCCTTGGTGAATCTGCCCAGGCATCCCAGCCAGCTCTATGAGGCCCTGTTTGAGGGGATTCTCCTTTTCCTTTTTCTCTGGTTTGTCATCAGGAAAAGACGGGAGAAGCTTCCGCAAGGGTTCGGTTTTGCCTGGTATGTGGTCGGATATGGAGCGGTCAGGTTCTTCATAGAGTATTTCCGTTCCCCTGATGAGAACCTTGGGTATATCATCGCCTTGGGAAACGAGTCGGACAACATCGCCTTGTTCCAATCATTCTTCAATTTCTCCATGGGACAGCTGTTCTGCCTTGCCATGATAGTGGCCGGCCTGCTGTTCATGATTTTTCTCTCGCATCACAAAGGAGTGAAACATGCATCACATCGATGAACGGGTTGCACTTTTGCGCTCGTTGCTTGCCCAACACCACCTTGATGGGTGGATCATCAACGGCACCGATCCCCATCAAAGCGAATATGTCTGTCCGCGCTGGAGAACCCGTGCTTTCATCAGCGGATTCACCGGGAGTGCCGGAACAGTGGTGATTACCAAGGATGAGGCTCTGCTCTGGGTCGATTCCCGGTACTTCATCCAGGCCCAGCAGCAGCTGGAGGGAACCTGCTTTTCCATGATGAAGGTGGACACTCCTTCCTATCCCGATCCCTATACGTTTCTCAAGGAGAACTTGGATAGGGGAAGCCGGGTAGGCATAGACAAGGCCACCCTTACCGTTTCAGGCAAGAAGAGCTTGGAAGAGGTGTTTGGTGACGAGTTGGTCCTGGTAGACTCTGAAGACTTGCTTGACCAGGTTTGGTCCGATCGTCCTGCTGTTCCCTCCCAGCCTGTGGTCTCCTTGGATGATGATATCGCCGGTTTCTCAAGAATCCAGAAGTTGACGATGGTTCGTGTTGCCATGGTGCAGAAGGGTGCCGATTACACCCTCATCTCGTCCCTTGATGACATAGCCTGGCTTACCAACCTGCGCGGCAGTGATGTTTCGTACAACCCCGTTTTCCTCTCTTACCTGCTGGTGGGAACCGAGAAGGCGTGGCTCTTCACCGATCCTTCGCGCTTCAGCGACGAGGTGCGTACCCTTGTGCAAGAGGAGTATGAGATACTCGGCTATGATGAGGTCTCTTCCCATCTGAAAGCGACCATCAAGGCCGAGGATGTGATCTACCACAATCCGGACAAGACGAATCTGTTGCTCTTCTCAGCCTTCCAGGAGAACAAGAGCGTGGTCGGCAGGGATTTCTCAACCGATCTGAAAGCGTGCAAGAACGAGACTGAGCTTGAGGGCATGCGCAGGGCCCACCTGCTTGATGGTGTTGCCTTGGTGAACTTTCTTGCCCGTTTGGACAAGAAGCACCCGAACTATACGGAAATCGAGCTCTCCGACCTGTTGCGCGAGCAACGGTTTCGCAATCCGGACTGTCTGGGCGAGTCCTTTGCCCCCATCTCCGGCTGGGCCGAACATGGGGCGATGTGCCACTACAGTGCTGATGAGCAGAGCAATCTCACCTTGCAGGGCAATGGACTGTTGGTGCTCGATACCGGTGGGATGTACCGCTTCGGCCTGACGGATGTGACAAGAACCATCCTCTTCGGTACTCCTACCGAGGAACAGATCCGTGACTATACCCTGGTGCTGAAGGGCAATCTGGCTCTTGCTTCCCAGCGGTTTCCTGAAGGAACCTGCGGGTATCAGCTGGATGTGCTGGCACGGCAGTACCTATGGCAGGAGGGCTTGAGTTACTTCCATGGAACCGGCCATGGGCTTGGCTTCCGTCTTGGGGTGCACGAAGGCCCGCAATCCATCAGTCCCAAGCCTCTTGCCGTTCCCCTGAAGAAGGGCATGGTCGTCAGTGATGAGCCGGGCTTGTACAAGGAAGGGCGTCATGGCATCCGCATTGAGAACATCCTTGCAGTGCGGGAGGATGTGAAAACGGAATTTGGGCAGTTCCTCAGCTTTGAAGTCTTGACCATCTGTCCGTTTGAACGCACATTGATAGATAAGAATCTGCTTACACCCCAAGAGATAGCGATGGTCGATACCTATCATCGCTGGGTCTACGGGGAGTTGAAGGATTTGGTTGATGAAGAGGCTTTGCCCTATCTTGGGGAAGCTACCAAAAGCCTGTAGGCAGCAGAACCTGAGTACTGATAAGGAGTATACACCAATGGTTGAAGCATTGAAGAAGATGGGAAAGATTTCCCGCAAGGGTCCGGTCGTCCTGGTCATCATGGATGGCGTTGGATTTGGAAAATACAAGGATGGCGATGCCGTGGCATCTGCACTCACCGGGAATCTGAACAAGCTGTACAAGTCCAATCCTTGGACGAAACTCAAGGCGCACGGACTTGCCGTCGGCCTCCCCAGTGATGACGATATGGGCAACAGCGAAGTGGGACACAATGCCATGGGATGCGGAAGAGTCTTTTCCCAGGGTGCAAAGCTGGTGGTGAACTCGATCGAGTCGAAGGCCATGTTTGCCGGTGAGACTTGGAAGAAACTCATCAACAACGCGAAAACGAACAAATCCTCCCTTCATTTCATCGGCTTGCTCAGCGATGGCAATGTCCACTCCCATGTCGACAACCTGAAGGCAATGATCGTGCAGGCAAAAGCGGAAGGAGTCTCCTCTGTCCGCGTTCATGCACTGCTTGACGGTCGTGATGTCGGTGAGGTGAGTGCCCTTGAGTATTTCGATCCGTTTGAGGAGTTTCTCGCTTCTCTCAACGATGCAACCTTTGATGCAAAGATTGCAAGCGGCGGCGGAAGAATGGTCATCACCATGGACCGCTACAATGCAAACTGGAATATGGTGCGCAAGGGCTGGGAAACCCATGTCCTTGGTGAGGGAAGGCAGTTCGATTCAGCCCACCAGGCCATTGAGCAACTGCGCAAGGAGACCAAGGCGATCGACCAGGATCTGCCTCCCTTCGTCATTGCCAAGGATGGCAAGCCGGTGGGTACCATCGAGGATGGGGACAGTGTCATCCTGTTCAACTTCCGCGGGGACCGAGCCCTTGAGATCACCAAGGCTTTTGAGGCTGAAGAGCTGACTGAGTTCGACCGAAAGCGTCGGCCGAAGGTCGAGTACGCAGGCATGATGGAGTATGATGGGGACCTGCATGTTCCTGCCCAGTTCCTGGTGACTCCCCCGGCCATCGACAAGACCATTGCTGAATACCTGTGTGCATCGAAGGTGAAGCAGTTCTCCATCAGCGAGACGCAGAAGTTCGGCCATGTCACCTACTTCTTCAATGGCAACAAGAGCGGTAAGTTTGACGCGAAGCTGGAGGAGTATGTGGAGATTCCCAGTGATATCGTACCGTTCGAGGAGAGACCCTGGATGAAGTGTGCCGAGATTGCGGACCGCGTCATCAAGGAAGTGGAGAGCGGCAAGTGGGATTTCATCAAGCTCAACTTCCCCAACGGTGATATGGTTGGCCATACCGGCATCTTCCAGGCGGTTGTCTGTTCCATGGAGGGTCTCGACCTGCAGATCGGCAGGATCCACAAGGCTGTGATGGAAGCAGGTGGTGTCATGGTGATCACTGCTGACCACGGCAATGCCGACGATATGTTCGAGCATGGCAAGGACGGCAGCGTGCAGTACAAGGAGAACGGGGACCCGAAGGCAAAAACCAGCCACTCGCTCAACCCTGTTCCCTGCATCATCTGCGACAGCAACTATCAGGGTGAGTACTCGACCGAGCTCAAGACGGGATTGGGGATCAGCAGCATTGCGGCAACCTGCATCAATTTGCTCGACTTCGAAGCACCCGCTGAGTATGATCCGAGCATCATAACCCTGCAGTAAGCAGAAATTCGTGGTATCATGGACAGGGCCTTCGGGCCCTGTTCGTGTTTTCAAGGAGGCAAGCTATGCAGTACATGGAGTTCGGAAGGACTGGTCATCGTTCAAGCAGGGTGCTTTTCGGAGCAGCGGCACTGTGGGATGTAAGCCAAAAGGAAGCTGACAACGCTCTTGGCCTGTTGCTCGACCATGGCGTCAACCACATCGACACCGCACGGAGCTATGGGGATGCGGAACTGCGGGTCGGGCCGTGGATGAAAACGCATCGGTCAGACTTCTTTCTGGCTTCAAAGACCGGGGCACGGACCAAGGCGGAAGCTTTGGAGGAGCTCAAGCAAAGTCTGACACGACTGAAAACCGACCACCTGGACCTGTGGCAACTGCACTTTCTTGTCGATTCGGATGAGTGGGAGACGGCCATGGGAGAAGGAGGAGCTCTTGAAGCGGTCACAGAGGCGAAGAAGCAGGGCTTGGTTCGCTACGCAGGGGTTACCGGTCATGGAATCGATGCACCCAAAGCGCATCTGAAAAGCCTTGGTGTCTATGATTTCGATTCGGTGCTCTTTCCCTACAACTATCCGATGCTCCAGCAGCCTTCCTACAAGAAGGATGTCCAGGCTTTGCTCGATTTGTGCAAGCAGCGCAACGTAGCAGCACAAACCATCAAGAGCCTTGCCCGCGGGGAGTGGGGCACCAAGGAGAAGGTGTACACCACCTGGTATGATGCCCTGGGAGAAGAGAAGACCATCCAGATGGCTGTGCACTATGTGCTATCCCATGAGCAACTGTTCCTCAACAGCAGCGGGGACCTGAGCTTGCTCGGCCATATTCTCAAGGCAGCGGATAGGGACATCCAGGCACCGGATGAGCTGGCGATGCAGGCGCTGGTTGAAAAAGAAGGGATGAAACCCCTGTTTGTCTGAGCTTACGTCCAGATATGGTAGGTCCTGGTCACCAGGATCAGGGTTGTTGTGCCCGCAACATAGAGGACGAGGCCCAGGCTGTTGAACAGCGTGTCCTGACTGATGGTTACCATCATGGTCCCCGCAATCATCAGGATGAAGGAGAGACAGCGGGCAAACGTCTGCCTGCTGAAATGTTCCTCAAATATGGCGATGAGAAAGGTCAGGACTGCCAACGCATTGATCAGGATGCAGACACCCAGAAAGAGACTGTCGGTGACGCTTGCTTCCCAGAGGAAGGAAGCGGAGCTTGCAGAGACAGGAGCCAGGATGGAAAGCAAGAGAGCACTTGCAGCTCCCACAAAGGAGTATTGGCCAAGCTTGGTCGGGTTGATGGTTTGCTGAAAGAGTCCTGAGGAGAGGAAAAGAAACGATCCGAAGAGCAGGGAGAAGTGATAGAGAACCGATACTGTCAACGGATTGAGGATGAATATACCGGTAAGTGCATGGTGCAAGGGGAGAATCTTCACGTTGCCCAGGCTGATCATCAGAAAGAGCAAGGGAAGCACCCGTGCCTCTGCACCAATGTTGGCGCGATAGAAAAAGCAGAGCAGCAAGGCGGCAATGAGGGCCACCCACAGGTGTATGAGGGAAGGAAGCAGATGATCACGGGTGGTAATCCACTCTCCTGTTTGCACGGAAATGATGATGCTATGCACGATCACCGCACTGAGGATGAGGGTCACAAGGGCTTGGATGCCCAGCAGGACAAAGCGTAGATTCTTTCCCATGGTTTCTTACAAGACATCCGAATAGGAGCTTTCGATGAGTACGCCCATCCTGTGGCAGGTGTAGGTTGCTCCGAAGGCAGCTATATAGGAGTCGATGAGGATGCCCAGTCCGTTGAGGATCGGCATCATGGCAACAAGGGTCATCTGCGCCCCGTAGAGGTCAATCTTGAGGAACTGCAGGGCGATGATGGAGATGAAAAAGACCTCATAGCCGAGATAAAGCGGACTTGCAAAGGAGAAAAGCGCACTGGCAAGTGCAACAAAGAGAATCACCTTATCGGCAGGCATACTGCCCGTGGCAGCATACAGCAGGCTGAGGATGCTCAGTGTGGCGATCATGGCCGAGCCCCCGCGGCCGATGAGGGTGTAGAGCGGTACTGCAGTTGCGCTGACCCGTTTCTGACAGCCAAGGTTATGGCGGGAGAGGGAAATGGTCATTGGGCTGGAGAAGAAGATGCTTCCGGTGAACAGGGCGGCACTTGCAGGGGCGAGCATGCGATAGAGCACCTTGTATGGGTTGATCCTGAACGCGGTGACAAGGGCAAAGAGCAAGGGAAGCAGGCCCAAAAGGACAATGAGTGTTGCTCCGAGGAGCATAAGCAGGAAAAGCTCAGCTACAAAGATGGTGCCTTCAGACTGCAGATGGCTGAAAAAATACGACGAAGCGAAGAAGACAAAGAAATGGCCGGTGGTGCTGAAAGCACGGGCTAGTCTGAACATTGTCTCACTCAGGGAGTTCATGGTTACGTAGGCGGGTCTGATGACCTCTACATTCGGCTTGAGAAAGTAGCCGAAGACCAAGGCGATGATCAGCACGGGGAGCAAGAAACTCTCCGCATTTGCCAACGTGTAGAAGGGATTGATGGGAAGCATTGATTCAAAGAGTGTGGAAAGCGATTGGGGGGCAACCATGGAGAGCACTGAGGCGTCAGTGCCGGCGGAGGTGCTGGCGGGGAAGTTGGAAGGGAAGAAACGAAAGACGAGTGCTGACGCGGCTACCAGAAAGACGGTGGTGAGCAGGCTCCAGAGGATGGTCGTCCTCGCGAAGACCCCTCCCTTGTTGTCCTTGCGCAAGGAAGCAATTCCCGAGGAGAAGCCAAAGAAGACCAACGGAATCAACACGAACCCACCGAGCTGGACCAGCAGGGCGGTGATCGTATACATCAGTTGCTGAAATATACCCGATTCTCCAAACAACAGGGTTGCAGCGAGGCCGAGGGCAGTTGCAGCCAGATAACTTATCCACGTCTTCATAGTTTCCAAGAGTATCTTATCAGCACAGGCAAGTCAATCAAACATCTATCCTTAGCTCAGGAGACGGTCAAGCTTATAGCCGGCATCCAGCTCAGCCTCAAGCAGGACGTTCACGTAGTGATCCACGTTGGTCATTCCCTTGATCACCCCAAGCGAAAGCGCTGAGAGATAGATGATCTCCTGCATTGCCTCCTTCGTGTACCAGGTGGTGCCCTGGTACTCGTTCACCTGGGCATACAAGCGAAGGCTCTTGTCCTCCAGAAGGATGGCAAGTATCTTCTTGGGGTCCTCCAGGGAGTCCTCCACCTGATGGGCGGCGCTTGCGAGGATGGCAGCACTGTGGCAAGCCTTTCTGGATAGGTCGTTTACAAAGCCCACTTCGCACAGTTCCTTGCTGAAGAAGCGGGAGAGCAGCAACTTGTCACTGACTCTCATGGCTTGCTCAATCGTACAAGCCTCACCCAGGAAGGGTTTGAGGAAGAAGGAAGCAGCCACCACCGCCTCAAGCTCATCCATGATGGCTGAGCCGTGAAGGAAGAATCGCGTCTTCGGTGAACTGAAGAGCGTGCTCCATCGTTTCACCTCATTGAGCATGAGGGCGGGATTGACTTCTCTCGGCAAAGCCGGTAGGGATTTTTGGGCTGCCGGATGGAGATTCTCCACCACTGCCCCAAGATGGGTATAGGCTTCTGCAAGGGTGAGGATGAGCTTGCGTTCGGTTCTGCTGGTCGCTTCCCCGGTGAGAATCTGGCGGATCTGCTTGAAGAACTGTTCGGAGTGGAAGCTCTCCATCGCCTTGTACACCGGCTTGAGCCGCAGGGCAAGAATCTCCTGCTCGAAGTTTGCAACACCCTCTTCACCCATCTGCTCATACAAGGCCAAATAGGTTCCGTCGACATCCTCGACCTCACGGATATTGAGGTACACCTTGGTCTCAAACCCATTCAGATGCAGGTTGAATCCCTCGTCAAAAACCCTGATGGAAGGTTTCATGTAGGTCAGGCCTTCAGAGAAGGAGTCGTAGATCACATAGCGTCTTCCCCCCAGGGTCAAACCCAGTGCTTCGGCAAGGCTGGTGGTTGCAGTTCGCTTCTCATCCCCATTCTTCTGCAGCTTGGGCGAAGACGTCTTGATCCACCCGCTGACTTCCTCATACTGGTTGTTGTACAGGATGAGGACGCGTTCTGTTTCGGTACCGTTTACATAGCAGAAGGCAGACTGCTGCACTGTACCGTCCCGATAGAGGTCGAAGAGCTGGAAAAAATCGACACCGCTGAACAGGTAGCGCTTTTTCAGGAGCGGGAAAATTCTCTTGTAGTGCTGGTCGACAAGACCTTGGTTGGGTTTCTCATCCCAATAGGCCCTTCGATACTCCATGCCGTACTTCTCGCGATACCCTTCGATCTGTCCATGGCCGAACATCGGAAGGCCGGGCATGGTGGCCAGGAGGGTGCAGATGCCGAAATACTTGTCCCCGTCACCAAACTGGGCGATGGCTGTATCCTCGTCAGGGTTGTTCATGAAGTTCACGAAGCGCTTGAGAATCTCAGGCTCGAAACTGATGGTGTTTTTGATTGTCTCGCGGTACTTCTGGTTTTCCTGGTTCTTGAGCATGTTCATGAAGGCACTGTTGTAGACACGGTGCATACCCAATGTCCGGACAAAGTAGCCTTCCATCATCCAGAAAGCTTCGGCAAGCAGCAGGGTGTCGGGAAGTTCCTCATTGATCCTGTCGACCACCTCTCTCCAGAACTCCTGGGGGATCCTTTGGTTGAATTCGAGCTCATCCATCCCGTATTGGGCGCGTCCGGCAATATCTCCGCCATGTCCCGGCTTGGGATACCAGAGCCGCTGGATATGCTTCTTTGCCAAGGTCATTGCAGCATCGAAACGGATGATGGGAAAGTTGGAAGCAACATGCTTGATCTGCTGATAGACAGCCTCCCGTGTGGCTGGGTTGAGGAAATCCAGCTGCGCAGTATCGTTCCAGGGCATCGAAGTACCATCGTTGCCATGGAAAATATAGGAGGTGTTCCCGTTCCTCAGATCCCTGCGCCGGAAGGTGACCGCCGCATCGCTTCGGTCATAGTAGTGGTCTTCGAGCTTGATCTCGATGTCAGGATTGGGAGAGAGATTCGGCCCATCATACGTATAGGAGGGGAAGGGGGGGAAACTTTGCTGGACGAAATATTCGCTGTGGTCAAAGACCCAGTCTCCGTCGATTCCGCAGTGGTTGGGAACCATGTCGCTGGCAAGTCGGATGCCGCAGCGGGCGCAACGTTGGCGCAGGTTGTCCAATGCCGCCCAGCCACCTATTGCCTGGGCTATCTCATAGTTTTTCAGCGAGTAGGCCGATGCCTCGGCATCGGGATTGCCGCACAGGTTCTTGATCTTCTTGCTTGCACTGCTGCGTTCCCAAAGCCCGATCAGCCACAAGGCGGTGAATCCGCGTTCTGCAAGGGTCTCAAGCTCCTTGTCGGGTACCTTGTCCAAGGTATCGATCGGATAGCCGTACTCCTTGGTCAGCTGGTCAAGCCACACCAAGGTCGATTTCGCCATCATGATGACATTGGGCATCCAATTCCTGTCGGCGGTGAAGGCCTCATACTCTTGGTCGAAAATGCTGTAGTCAGGAACCACCATCTCAGGGGCAGATCCCCCGACTGAGGGGAAATGAGGCTTGTCCTCTTCCTGGACAAAGTCGACAGCCCTGAGCAGGAGTGTCTTCAGGTCCTGGGGGATCAAATCCGCCCAAGCCTCCAGGATATAGGAGATCTGGTCCAGCAAGGATTCCGGATAGAGCTTGGCCGGGCGGGTGAGGAAGGAGAAGATATCCTCGTCGCTGGCTCGCACTCCTGCAGATGCTCCCCCCATCAGGGCGGTCATTGCTTGGGCTGCTTTGGGGAAGGAGAGCCCTTCGGGAGCGATGAAAGGTTTTGCCGCTTTGGTGAGAGCAGGATTTTCCATCATGACCTGATGGATGAAGTAGCCACGCAGGGACTCTTCATAAAAGAATTCCAGAGGCAATGATTGCTCGATCAGCAAGGGAGAGGGGAACTCTTTCATATAGAACGCCAGAACCTCTTGGGCCGCATGGTTCTTGTTGATCAAGGCTGTGAGGCGTGTGAAGAAATCAGGCTCGTTGTCGGAGAGGTAACGGGAGAGTACGCTTTGGTAGAGTTGGTGCAGGACGGCAGTGGCATGCAGCTTTCCCGATGACACCCAATCGTTGCCCCCTTTTGCCTTGACCTTGGAGTTGTAGATGTGGGCAAGTTCAGTAGCCTGCTTGTGCAGTGTACCCAGATCGGAATCCGAAGCAAACAACGCTGGAAAAAAATCCATTTCAGTCCTGGTACGAACTGAAATGCGAAAATCACGTGTAATCAAGTCACGCCTCCCTGAGGGGGTTCTATCCCTGAACGGTAGGCTCAGTATACCATGAGCGGCCTTGGATGTAACCCCTTTCTTGGGAATGTGAGGCTGTTAGACTAATGTATTTGTAACTGGAAGAGTTGAAAAATCGCCACGGAGCATTGTTGAGGCAAGGTCGAGCACCAAAGGAAGGGAGACTTCTTCCTCGGCGGTAAACCGCTCAAGCACATAGGATGCTACCGACCCGTGTTTTGGTCTCCCGATTCCTATTCTCAGACGGAGAAACTGGTCGCTGCCGGCGTGCTGCTTGATCGACTTCAATCCATTGTGCCCCTGCAGTCCTCCCCCTGCCTGCAGCCTGAGCGTACCGTACGGCAGTTCAAGGTCATCATGGATTACCAGAATCTCGGTGGGTTCCAGATTGTAGAAATCCAAGGCGGCACGGACGGATTTTCCGCTCTCATTCATATAGGTCTGGGGTTTGAGCAGGCGGACAGTTGCCTCGCTTGCCAGCTGTGCGTGGAATTTCACAGACCAGGAGAGGTTTGGATGGAGATGGTCACAGACCATCCAGGCAACGTTGTGCCGGGTTCTGGCATACTCCCTTCCGGGGTTGCCCAGGAATACCATTAGTTTTACCATAGCCTATCATACGGGCAATCAGGAGGAGAGAAAAGATGTATGTGTTGGTCTTCTATGTACCCCAGTCCCATCTTGAGTCAGTGAAAGAGGCTGTCTTCTCCACAGGGGCAGGAACGATGGGCAAGTATGCCAATTGTTGCTTCCAGACCAAAGGCATGGGGCAATTCATGCCACTTTCCGGCAGTTCTCCATTCTTGGGGGCGGAAGGCATGCTTGCACAAGAAGAGGAGTGGCGGGTAGAATTGGTGGTCGACGAAGAGAACGCCGCATTGGCTGTACAAGCTCTGCTCGACGCTCATCCGTATGAGGTCCCTGCCTATCATCTGATCCCAGTCTTGACCCTTGAGGGGGTCGAGTACAACGAATAGGAGCATCCATGGCAAAGACGATTGCCCAGATCAACGAGAAAATCAAGGCCGGAAGCGTCGTGGTGGTAAGCGCCGAGGCCTTCTCAAGAATGGCCAAGGAAACGCCGATTTCCACCCTCAGTGAGGAAGTGGACATTGTCACCACCGCCACCTTCGGGCCCATGTGCTCTTCCGGTGCCATCATCAACTTCGGGCACTGGTCACCGGGCATCAGGATGGAGGAGATCAGCCTCAACGGGGTGAATGCCTACGAGGGTCTGGCTGCGGTGGACACCTACATCGGAGCGACGGCCGAATCGAAATTCGATCCCACCTATGGGGGGGCGAATGTCATCGAGGACCTCATCGCAGGCAAGGATGTCCGTCTTCATGCCCGGGGAAAGGGGACCGATTGTTATCCGACCAAGGAAATCGACACGTGGATCAACAAGGATACGGTCAACGAGTTCTATCTCTTCAATCCCCGCAACGCCTATCAGAACTATGCCGCGGCAACCAACAGCACAAACCGCATCAAATACACCTATATGGGCAGCCTTCTGCCTCGCATGGGCAACATCACCTATTCAACCAGCGGAGAGCTGAGTCCCCTGCTCAATGATCCCTTCCTACGGACCATCGGTTTGGGAACGAGGATCTTCCTCGGTGGCGGGGAGGGGTTCGTCGTGTGGAACGGAACCCAGTTCAACACCCGTCGCGAGCGCAACAGCATGGGAATACCCAAGCTTCCTGGTGCCACCTTGGCGGTCCTTGGCGATGCACGCCAGATGTCCACAGAGTTCATTCGTTCCGCCTACTATGAGAAATACGGTGTCTCGATGTTTGTAGGCATCGGCATTCCCATTCCCGTCCTGGATGAACGGATGGCCCAAAGCCTTGCCATCAGCAACGACCAGATTGAGACCACCATCCTTGATTACGGCCAGGAGAACCATCCCTCCGTGGGAACAGTCACCTACGCACAGCTTGCCAGCGGGTCTGTCACCCTTGCCGACGGAAAGCAAATCAAGACGGCTCCGCTCTCATCCTTGGCAAAGGCACGTGAGATTGCGGATATCCTTGCCGATAGGATCAGGAACAGGCAATTCTTCCTGACCGAACCGGTGTCCATGTTCCCCAAGGACAGCTTTGTCAAACCCCTGGTTCACCGCGAAGGAGGTGCACAATGAGACGCCGATATGCACTTCGTTTCTCCCCCTCCCTGGTGGAGCAGCCGATCGTCAGCAAGCTAGCCCGTACCTATGATGTGGACATCAACATTCTCAATGCAGATGTGGCCAGTGGAAGAGGCGGCAAACTCATTGTTGAGTTGGTGGGAACCGACGAGAATCTTGACCGGAGCGTACGCTACCTCTCCGAGGTGGGAGTCCTTGTCTCCGAGATGGTCAAGGAGTTGCTCTTCAGGCAGGAAGCATGCATCCACTGCGGAGCCTGTACTGCGGTATGTGCTCCCAGGGCTCTCTCGATGGACAGTACGGCAAGACTTGTCTTTGATGTCTCGCTGTGCGTAGTCTGCGGCCTTTGTACCCAAGCCTGTCCCCTTCGCCTGTTTGAGGTCTCGCACGAGCGGGAGGCCTGAGTATGTACGAGAAGCGAACCTACCGACAGCATATGGGCGCAGGTCGCTTCACGAGCATCTCCCTTTCCATACAGGAGAGTGACCTGTGGATCGGATGGACCGGATCGGTTGACCAGGGCAAACTGGCAAGAACAGCGACAGATCTGGTACGCAAATTGCGCCTTGAACTGCTTGGTCACCCTGATCCCCGCTTTCTGACCAGCTTGGTGCCGCTTGCAAGGCATGAGTATCCAAGTGATCTGGCAAATGTCATGCATCGTGCTTCCCTGCGTGCCGGCACCGGGCCCATGGCCGCCGTTGCCGGAGCGATTGCCCAAGTGGTGGGAAAGACATTGAAACAGAAGTTCTCACTCGAAGAGATTGTTGTGGAGAATGGTGGGGATCTCTATATTGATGTTCTAAAACCGCTTTCCGTGAAGCTTTTTGCCCCGACCAGTGCGTTTTCAGGAAAGCTTTCGGTAGTGGTACCCCCCTCTGAGTGTCCCCTGGGAGTATGTACTTCCTCAGCGAGGATCGGCCATTCGCACAGCTTCGGCAGAGCCGATGCCGTGCTGGTGGCGGCAACGGATGCAGCGCTTGCCGACGCCTGGGCTACCGCAGGTTGCAATCAGGTACAGACAAAAAGTGATGCTGCGCGCGTCTGTACAGAGCTCTCATCCCAGGAGGGGATCCTTTCCGTCCTGGTTGTCTTTGAAGATACATTGGCCATCGGTGGCCGGCTGGAGGTTTGCACCCACGATGAACAGAACACAGTACCTTGAGCAGCTGCTCGCCCAGCGCATTGTCCTGCTCGACGGGGCAATGGGAACCATGATCCAAAGCCAGGAGCTTGCGGCTGACGACTACACCTTTGAAGACGAAGCAGCTCTTGGATGCAATGAGGTGCTCAATCTCACCCGCGGTGATGTGATCTACCAGATCCATCGTGAATACCTGAACAGCGGTGCCGATATCATTGAGACCAACACCTTTTGCGCCAATGCCTTCAACCTTGCCGAGTACGGTCTCTCCGATGAGGTGGAGACAATCATCCAAGCTGCCTGCGAAATTGCCCGCGAGGCCGCAGCAGACCATGAATCCAGTACTGATGGCTACGCCTTTGTTGCCGGGAGCATCGGCCCGACGAACCGATCCCTTGCCTTCTCCCCCAAGGTTGAGGATCCTGCCTATCGCCAGAGTGACTATCCTGCCTTTCTGGCGATGTACCGCCAACAGGTGAAAGCCCTGCTTGAGGGGGGCGTGGATCTTTTGCTCATCGAGACCGTCTTTGACACCCTGGTGGCCAAGAGTGCCATCCAGGCTTGTGTTGAGGAGATGGAAGCGCAGAACCGCAAGGTCCCCCTCATGGTCAGCGTGACCTTCAGCGACCAGAGCGGAAGAACGCTCAGCGGACAGACCCTCTCCGCCTTTGTGACCAGTCTCAGTGCCTATCCCCTGTTCAGCCTTGGGCTGAACTGTTCCACCGGACCGCAGGAGATGCTTCCCCTGATCGAGGAACTTTCGAATATCTGTCCGTTTTACGTGAGCGCTCATCCCAATGCAGGCTTTCCCGACAAGGAGGGCCGGTACGTCCTCTCTCCCTCGCAGATGGCCGATCAGCTGCTTGGGCTTCTGAAAGGGGGAAGGCTGAATATCGTAGGCGGTTGCTGCGGCACCACCTCCGAACACATCAAGGCGCTCAAGCAAGCCTGTATGCAGGGCAGTGGCAGACCTCTTCCTGCCATGGAACCGGTCCTGCAGCTTTGCGGCTTGGAAACGGTGCAGAGGACGGCAGGAAAGTTGCTGGTGGTCGGGGAGCGTACCAATGTTGCCGGCTCGAGAAAATTCGCCCGCCTGATCAAGGAAGAGAAGTGGGAGGAGGCCCTGGCCATCGCACGGGAACAGGTGAATGAAGGTGCCCAGGTGCTGGATGTCTGCATGGATGCCTCGATGCTTGATGCACAAAGAAGCATGCGTACCTTCCTGCGCTACATTGCCAGCGATCCTTCGGTAAGCAAGGCAGCCATCATGCTCGACTCCTCCGACTGGTCGGTCATCGAGATTGCCATGGGTGAGGTCCAGGGCAGGGGAATCGTCAATTCCATCAGCCTGAAGGAGGGGGAAGCGCCCTTCCTCTCGCATGCCAGGCAGATAGCAAGCCATGGGCATGCCATGGTGGTGATGCTCTTTGATGAGGAAGGTCAGGCGGCCACCTATGAGCGCAAGATTGCCATCGCAAAGCGGAGTCATGAGCTTCTGGTGGGAGAGGGCATAAGGGAAGAGGACATCATCTTTGATGCAAATGTGCTTGCCATAGCCACAGGCATTGAGGAGCACGATACCTATGCGCGCGACTTCATCCTTGCCACCCGCGAGCTGAAAAGGCTGTATCCGCGCTGCAGTACCAGCGGGGGGGTGAGCAACCTCTCCTTCTCCTTCCGTGGCAACGATGAGCTGCGCACTGCCATGCATGCTGCATTTCTCAATCTGGCGTCCCTGGATATGGCCATCATCAATCCGTCCTCCCTGCTTGAAGTGCATGGCTTGGATCCCCAGGTGCGTTCAACTATTGAACATGCCTTGCTCGCCGACACGGATGACCTCAACCAGGTCAGGGCAAACCTCATTGCCCTGGCAATGGGAATGCAGAAGGAAGAGAAATCTGCAAAGAAAGTGGTACGGAGCACCGATGACCCGAAGAAGAACCTCTATGATGCCGTCTTGGGTGGGGAACATACCTTCCTGCAGGAGGATCTTGAGCTTTTGAAAGAGGAAGATCCCCTTCTCTTGGTTGAAGGTCCTCTGATGGATGGGATGAAGGAGGTAGGCCGACTGTTCGGTGAGGGCAAGCTCTTCCTTCCCCAGGTAGTCCGAAGCGCCCGAACGATGAAGATGGCCGTCGATCTCCTCCAGCCCCGCATCACTGCATGGTTGGCACAGCAGACCGCCTCGGGGAGTCAGGCGAAAAAGGTTGCAGTGATGGCAACCGTCAAGGGCGATGTGCACGACATTGGGAAGAACATCGTCAATCTCTTGCTCCGATGCAACAACTACGAGGTCATCGACCTTGGTGTCATGGTGCAGCCAGAGGCAATTCTGGAGGCTGCGCGTGCACACAACGCAGATCTGGTTGGTCTCAGCGGCCTGATCACCCCCTCGCTGAAGGAGATGGAGACGGTCATCAGGCTCTTTGAGGAGCATCAGTCAACCATCCCCATCTTTGTTGGGGGAGCAACCACCAGCGCACTCCATACTGCGGTGAAACTCAGCCCGCTCTACTCGGAAGCAGTCATCCAGACCAAGGACGCCTCTTCCATGGTGCTTGCCGCCAATGAGGTCATGGGCAAGCAACGTGCTTCCTACCTTGCAGGGCAGCGCGCTCTCTATGAAAGCCTGCGCCTGCAGCACTCGGAAAAGAAAGGGGATGCGAAAACATCAGGTTCGTACCTGCATGCACTTTCTCTGGGCAAGCAGAAGGAACGAGGGTCCAAAGCCGGCTCCTACGGCGTGTATACGGCCTCCTCATTTTCCCTCCCTTCCCTGATCGGGCACATCAACTGGAAGATGTACTGCGCTGCGTGGAAGGTCCCCTTTGACAGCGATGAGGGGAGACGTCTTGTCGGTGAAGCAAAAATCCTGCTTGCCGGAGACGAAGTCAGGACGATGTTTGAAGAGGGGTGCAAGGTGGTCTACGGGCTCTTCCCCGCTTCAAGCGACCGCATGGCGGTGACAGTGGGTGATCATCGCTTCCACTTCCTGCGCAATGAGGAGAACGGGCTCTGCCTTGCCGATTGCATTGCCAAGGAGGATACGGTCGGTCTGTTTGTCACCACATCCGCCCTGACGCTCCCTGCATTCCTGGAAACACGTGACGTGGAGCGGGATGGCATGGAAGTCCTCAGCCTGAAGTTGCTTGCAGACCGGCTTGCCGAAGCGCTTGCAGAAGAAGCCGAGCGTTTGATACGGTCCACATGGGCGCACGATCATGCGATGTATCTCCGTCCTGCTCCGGGCTACCCAAGCTGGAACGACCACAGCGAGAAGGGTGTGTTGTTTGCTGCCCTTGGCGCCACTGAGAGAATCGGGGTGCGCCTGACCGAAAGTTATGCCATGGATCCTCCCTCTTCGGTCTGCGGGATGCTCATCGGTGGTGATGATCTTCGCTATTTTGCCCTCAAGGGTGTGAGTGAGGAGCAGCTGGACCTCTATGCTGAAAGGAAGGGCCTTTCGCGTGAGGCGCTTGCCACATTGCTCAGTGGTATGGGATACTGAGGCCATGCAAGTAATCGACATCCTCAACGAGGCAAAAAAACCGCTGTTCACGTTTGAATTGGTTCCTCCGCTGAAAGGCAGTGACGCCCAGTCCCTGCTCGGCAGCGTACGGGAGCTTGCCCAGTTCGAGCCGGCTTACATCAATGTGACCAATCACCAGCAGGAGGTGGTCTATCTCGAGCGCGAAGACGGGCTCTTGGAGCGACGTACGGTACGAAAGCGCCCTGGAACCATTGCCCTCTCGGCCCTGATCCAGTACACCTTCAACATCCCGGTTGTTGCCCATCTCATCTGCGGCGGCATGGATGCAGACCAGCTTGAGGATGCGCTGGTTGAGCTCAACTTTCTCGGCATTGAGAACATCCTCGCCCTGAGAGGCGATCCCCCCAACGGGGAGAAGCGATTCGTCCCGGTGAAGGGTGGGTATGCCAACTCATCCGACCTAGTGAAGCAGATTGCAAACCTGAATGAGGGAAAGTATCTGGACAGTACCCTGCAGGATGGGAGAAAGACCCATTTCTGTACCGGTGTTGCGGGGTATCCTGAAAAGCATGCGGAAGCTCCCAATCTCCAGCAGGACATCCAGATGCTCAAGTACAAGGTGGAGTGCGGTGCCCAGTACATCGTGACGCAGATGTTCTTC
>Ga0172377_10001362_pt1 | contig 24581 bp, 17 predicted proteins | sample Pumphouse3metaG_FD_119749 | JGI IMG/M metagenome (GOLD analysis project Ga0172377, IMG submission 119749) | Leachate microbial communities from a municipal landfill in Southern Ontario, Canada - Pumphouse #3 metaG | ecosystem: Engineered > Solid waste > Landfill > Unclassified | place: Canada... | reverse complement strand
AAGGTATATGGAAAAAACCGGGAGTATTCACCACAGATGAATTTGATCCGGATCCGTTTTTAGAAGAAATGAATAAATGCGGACTTCCGTATCATGAGAAACATGATGTAGATCTGGAGATGGATTATTAAAAATTTAAAAGTCCGGAGCTTTGCTCCGGACTTTTTTTAGATTATTTATTTCACACATTCTTCAGCACCTCTGCAAGATGCATATAGAATTTTTTAACAGAATCAATTTTAATACGTTCACTGGGTGAATGAACTTCCTTAATTGTAGGTCCAAAAGAAACCATATCCAGGTCAGGATATTTTTCCAGAAAAAGTCCACATTCCAGTCCGGCATGAATAGAACGTACTACAGGATCTTTTTTAAATATATTTCTATAAGAATCAGATGCTACCTTTAAAATTTTACTATCTGTATTTGGAGTCCATCCCGGATAACCGTCTGAATGAATAACTTTAGCGCCTCCCAGTTCGAATACAGATTCAACCATCTCTGCAGCATAATCCCTGCGGCTCTCAATTTCACTTCTCTGACTGGTAGTTATCATATAACCATCATCACCTGAAGGATGAACTGAGGCAAGATTTGTAGAAGTTTCCACCATATTTTTCATACTTGAACTCATTGCCAGAACTCCATGTGGCAAGGCATAAAGAATTGATAATAATTTTTTCTGACTTTCAATCGTAAGTATCTTTTCAGGAACATCTGCTGACTGAAAATCAATTAAAAGATCAGGTTCTGTTATCTTGTATTCAAAAGCGAGATCTCCTGAAAACTGATTAAGTTCAGCTATTACAGGTTCCTTCATCTTATGAGGAACTATAACCTGAGCATATGCTTCACGTGCAATTGCGTTTCTAAGATTTCCACCTTCAATAACAGCTAACCTTGCTCCGTATTTTTTTGTAATACACCATAAATAGCGTGTCAGAATTTTTATGGCATTACCTCTTTCTTTTTCAATATCATCACCTGAATGACCTCCCTTTAAACCTTTAACAAAAACATCAATGGCAAAAGATTTTTCAGGAACATCTTCCATTTTCACTTTCACTTCTCCCTGAGTATCAAGACCACCGGCACATCCTATGTAAAGTACTCCTTCATCTTCAGAATCCAGATTTATCAATGTTTTAGCTTTAAAAAAGCCTTCTTTTAAATTAACGGCACCGTTAAGTCCTGTTTCCTCATCAACTGTAAACAAACATTCCAGAGGACCATGTTTAACTTCCGGATCTGTGGCAATTGCCAGCTGTGCTGCTATGCCTATGCCATTATCTGCTCCCAGAGTAGTATCTTCTGCCCTAACCCACTCGCCGTCTATTACCGGAACAATGGCATCATTTTCAAAATCGAATGTTTTATCTCCTTTTTTATCACAAACCATATCCATATGGGCTTGCATAACAACAGGAGTAAGTTTTTCCATACCTTTTGAAGCAGGAAGAACATATAATACATTACCTATTTCATCTGTTTTTGATTCTATCTTATGTTCGCAGGCAAAATTCAACAAAAACTTACGGATCTTTTCTTCCTTTTTTGAAGGACGTGGTACCTGGCAGATATCCTCAAAATACTGCCATATCAGTGATGGTTGAAGTTTATTTAATGTTCTCATATAATATATATTTTTTATAAAAAAGTTTTTTCTCCACCTGCTAAAATACTAATATTTTAAAAAATTAAGTAAAAAGACCGGTAGCATTTTTTTTAGTTATTTATTCCGAATTACTAAAATTTCCATTTCTTCATTTCTTCAACAGTCTCTAAACTTGTATAATCAACCTTCACCGGAGTAATAGAAATTTTCTGATTTTTCAGAGCATAAAGATCTGTTCCTGCAGCATCCGGTTCCTCATTTATAAAATTACCTCCAAGCCAGTAATAATCATGATTATAAGGATCCTTATGTTTTTCAAACTCCTCTTCCCAGTGTCCTCTTGTCTGACGACAAATCTCAGCTCCTTTTAAATCACCCTGAGGAATATTTACATTCAGACACACTCTCTCAGGCAAACCTTTTTCTAACACTTTCTGAAAAATACGTGCTACCCAGACTTTGGCTTTTGAAAAATCGGCATCTGCATCAAAATCACATAATGAAAATCCAACAGATATTACTCCGTGAAGACAACCTTCCATTGTAGCTCCCATAGTTCCTGAATATACTACATTTGTTGCTGAATTAGGGCCATGATTTATACCTGTAACAACATAATCAGGCCTTTTTTCAAAAAGGTTAAACCCTGCTTTTACACAATCTGCAGGAGTTCCTGTACATTTATATGATTCATAATTATCATTTTTTTCTACTTCAAATACACGAAGCGGATTTTCCAAAGTAACGGCAGCGGACATTCCCGACATTGCTCTCTCAGGAGCAACTACCAATACTTTACCAAAAAGACACATAACATCAATCAGTTCTCTGAGTCCCTTGGCATAAATTCCATCATCATTTGTTATCAAAATAAGTGGTCTGTCTTCCTTCATCTTTTCCTTTATTTATTACCTTAAATCCGCAGGAAATTATCTATAAGGCAACTTCTCTGCGGAATTTATTTATTATTTGACAAGATACCCATTATTATGATTTTTCTTATTTAAAGACAGCTTAACAAAAAAATCTTAAACATAATTTTACCGAAAAATAAAGTCTTTTGTCATTTTTAATTAACCTTGACGAAGTAAAAATTATATGAGTCTGTCTTTTCCTTTGGATTTTATTATTTTTGTACTGTAATATACATTTCCGGTAAAAAGGCATTCTGTATTTTTATAATATAACGGGATGAAATTTTTTATTTATAAACGATTGATATAAATCAATGAAAATAGAAGAATTATACAAACTTTTCGTAAAACATCCTGAAGTTTCGACAGACAGCCGAAAAATTCCGGAAGGATGTTTGTTTTTTGCCCTAAAGGGAGAGAACTTTAACGGGAATCTGTTTGCAAGCAAAGCACTTGAAAAAGGAGCCTCCTATGCCATCGTAGATGAAACAAAAAACAAAAATGACAGGATAATAATGGTAGATGATGTTCTTAAATGTCTGCAGGATCTTGCATGTTATCATCGTCATCAGTTAAAAACAAAAATACTTGCAATTACCGGTACGAACGGCAAAACTACAACCAAAGAGCTTATTTCTGCTGTTCTTTCCCAAAAATATAATGTCACCTGCACCCCCAAAAATCTAAACAATCATATTGGTGTACCTCTCTCTCTTTTACGCCTGACGCCACAAACAGAAATCGGCGTAATAGAAATGGGTGCAAGTCATCCGGGAGAAATTGCTGATTTATGCAAAATTATTGATCCCGATCTGGGACTGATCACCAATGTAGGCAAAGCCCATCTTGCCGGATTCGGATCACTCGAAGGAGTAATTAAAACCAAAGCTGCACTTTACGAATTTCTTCGCAAAAAAGAAGGAAAATGTTTCATTAACATTGACAATTCTCTTTTGCTGAAACAAGCCGGTGGTCTTGAGCAGCTAACTTACGGTAAATCAGAAAATGCACAGCTTACGGGCATACCTGCGAAGGGAAAATACTTTTTAACAGTAAATGTATTATTCCCCAAAGGATGGCTGGATATACGCTCAAAACTTATTGGTTCTTACAATTTTGAAAACATACTGGCAGCTGCCCGTGTAGGACTATATTTCGACGTTGATCCTCTGGATATAGCAAAAGCCATAAAAACCTATGAGCCTGACAACAACCGTTCCCAGTTAATGGAAATACGTTCCAATAAAATAGTCATGGATGCATATAATGCAAATCCAACAAGCATGAAAGCCTCCCTCGAAAATTTTTTGGATATAAACCATCCTCACAAATCATTAATACTTGGCGACATGATGGAACTCGGCAAACAATCAGAAGAAGAACATCAAAAAATAGTGAACTTCATACAGATAAAAAAATTTGATAATATTTTTCTTGTAGGCTCTTGTTTTGCAAAAACAAATACGGATAAAAATATCAGAAAATTTTCTTCCTCAGATCTTCTTGCCGAATATTTAAAACAATCTAAACATCCTGAAGATCAACTTATTTTAATAAAAGGTTCCAGGGGAATAAAACTGGAAAAAATCTTAGAATTCATTTAAAAATATTCACCGGAATTGGAAAACAGATTCATGATAAAATCCTTAAAAAATCCTGTTTTTTCTCTCGTGTCGGAAGAAGCCGACAAAATTGAGCAGCCATGTTTTGTTATCGGCGGCTTTGTAAGAGACTCATTTTTAAAAAGAGATTCCAATGACATTGACATTGTCACATTGGGAAGCGGCATACTTCTGGCTAAAAAAATAGCAAAGAGAATAGGACCAAACTGCACCGTAAGCGTATTTAAAAATTTCGGCACAGCAATGGTCCAATACAAAGGAATGGAACTCGAATTTGTAGGTGCCAGAAAAGAATCTTATAGTCATGACTCAAGAAACCCGGTTGTTGAAGACGGTACACTTGAAGACGATCAGCTTAGACGGGATTTTACAATAAATGCTATTGCTATTTGTCTCAACAAAAAAGGTTTCGGAGAGCTGACCGATCCTTTTAATGGCATACAGGATATTAAGGATTGCATAATTCGTACACCCAGAGATCCTGACACAACCTTCTCTGATGATCCCTTAAGAATGATGCGGGCTATTCGTTTTGCAAGTCAGCTTAATTTCACTATTGAAGAAGAAACATTTTCTGCCATAAAACGAAACAGGAAACGTATTAAAATAATCTCAGGAGAACGAATCATAGAAGAAACCAACAAAATTCTTCTTTCTACGAAGCCTTCCATAGGATTCAAATTACTTGAAAAGGCAGAACTTTTGGAAATTATATTCCCTGAATTACAACAATTAAAGGGTGTTGAAAAGATTAACGGGATCGGGCATAAGGACAATCTTGACCATACTCTGGAAGTTCTTGACAATATTTGTGCTCACACAGACGATCTATGGCTCAGGTGGTCTGCATTACTACATGACGTAGGCAAACCCAAAACCAAAAAATTTGTACAGGGTACAGGATGGACTTTTTATGCACATAACTTTGTAGGAGGGAAAATGGTCCCCGGCATATTTCGTCGTATGAAACTTCCTTTAAATGAGAAAATGAAGTTTGTACAAAAAATGGTTATGCTTCATATGCGTCCAATAGTACTCTCAGAAGAAGAAATTACAGATTCTGCACTACGCAGACTACTTTATGAAGCTGGAGATGATATAGATAATCTAATGACTCTTTGCGAAGCAGACATTACCTCTAAAAACAAAAAGAAAGCAGAAAAATATTTCCGCAACTTTCAGCTTGTACGCAGCCGTTTAAAAGATCTGGAGGAACGTGATCAGATTCGCAACTTCCAGCCTCCTGTTTCCGGAGAAATTATAATGGAAACATTTGGACTTACTCCATGCATGGAAGTAGGTATAATCAAAAGCGCAATCAAAGATGCTATTTTAGATGGTAAAATCAGAAACGACAAACAGGAAGCTATTGACTTTATGATAGGGAAAGCCGCTGAATTAGGAATAAAACCTGTTAAATAAGTCAAGACTAAAAGATTGTTACAAAAGGTTTAAAGGGACTGTAGCTATTACCTTCAGTACATTGGCTTAAGACAAATTCGTACGGGCAGATGATCACTAAATCCCCCATGATACTTAAATCCTATATAAGTTCTGTTTGGACGTGTACCTTTATATTTAGGATCCGGTTCCTTTAGAAAATCCAGATCAACAATTCTTGTATCCTCACTGTCTACAGTCCAGTGATTTTTTTCTTCATTTAATAAATTATCCGAAATAATAATATGATCAAATATCTGCCAGTTCTGATGATATTTTAAAGTTCCGCCATGCCATGAAGAAGAAAGATCTATAAGTTCATTCTTAACTGACGGATTATCCTCCTTTTTTGCTTTCAGATAATATTTTATACTTTTATTTGAAAATTCATCATTAAAATCTCCCATAATAACAATACGCGGATTTTTACAGGTATCAAAAAGATGGTCAGTTAAATTATGAAGACGTTCAGCTGCCATCTTTCTTAAATTTTCAGTTTTAGCCTGTCCTCCGTATCTTGACGGCCAGTGATTAAAAAACAAATGAAGGGTATCCCCATTCATGAGACGAAATCTGGCATATAAAATTTCTCGTGTCTTATTAATTTTACCATTGGGATACAAAAGAGGGTAATATTTATATCCCAGGGGAGTCACTTTTTCAGGCCGGTATAACAATGCAACATCGATTCCCCTTTCATCAGGTGAATCTTTATGAATAATACTGTATTTCAAAGATGACAATGCTGTTCTTAGAGTCAGTTGTTCCAGTACAAAACGATTTTCAACTTCTGCCAGTCCTACTATTTCAGGGAAATGATATCCGCATGAAGCAATAATAGCCTTAGATATGTGATTTAGTTTTTCGTGAAAACGATATGATGTCCAGTGTCTGTCCCCTTCGGGTAAAAATTCTTCATCAATTATATAAGGGTCATCCTTTGTATCAAACATATTTTCAGTATTGTAAAAAACAATATTTATGCCTGATTTCTCTTTACCTGATTGCGCCTTATTTTCTCTAACTGAAGAGCTACACGCTATAAACCATAAAAAAACAATACTAAGTATGACTTCTGAATGTTTTTCTCTTAATTTCATTTTTTGTCAATTCTTTATTAAAAAAGATATGTACAATATCATAAACAGGAAATTAAAGACATTGCATTTCAACAATACGAATTAAATATAGAATATATAACATAAAAATCTAAAAGTCAAAATTTTTTATTCAGGATACGACAGATATTTTTTCATATTTTTCTGTATTTACAAGCCATCCTTCACCATTAATTATCTTAATCATTTCCCCTGACGCACAAGCATGTATAATTGGCACTGGTTCCATTCCAACAAAAGAACGAACTTTACGTTTTAGAACCAGAACATCATTATTATCACTATTGAGCTCAAGTCTGTCCCTTTTATTCATCTTAACGTTATTCTCCGAAAATGATTACATTACATATTGCAGTGTGCTGAAATATGTAAAAAACGGATGTCTGACATCAACAAATAAGTAAATAAATATATAGACACTGGCATTGATAACCTCAATCTTTTTTTATTTTTGTAAGAGAAGGGATTCTTTCCATAAAAACAAACATTCTAATATTCTCTGCTTTTCTTTACAGTAATGTGAAATTCAAAATAACATTAAATAAAATGACAAAATCAATATACGCTCTTTTCATATTATCTTTTTTTTTGTTAACGGGACATATTTCTTTTGGACAAAAAGATCCTGCTTTTTTAAAATACATGAACGATCAATGGGTGGATTCCACTCTCCAGCATATGTCTATAGATCAAAAAATAGGTCAGTTATTTATTGTTCAGGCATACAGCAAGCAGAATTCAACAATAGATAAACCTTTAGACGAAATTAAAAAATTTCAGGCAGGCGGTATAATTTTTATGCAGGGAACTGCAAAAAAACAATCATCATTCACCAATCAGCTGCAAAAAAACAGTAAAATTCCTCTTTTAATTACAATGGATGCGGAATGGGGTCCTGCTTTTAGATTATCAAATACTCCCCACTATCCTTTACAGATGGCTCTTGGTGCTATTCAGGATGACAGTTTAATATATCAGATGGGAAGAGAAATAGCTATGCAACTCAAAAGGATTGGAGTTAATGTTAATTTTGCCCCGGTAAGCGATGTTAACAGTAATCCTTTAAATCCGGTTATAAATTACAGAAGCTTTGGAGAAAATCCAAAATCAGTAGCTCATAAAGCATCTTTATATGCAAAAGGAATGCAGGATGAAGGAATTCTTGCAGTAGCTAAACATTTTCCGGGACACGGAAACACCAGTACAGACTCTCATTTGGGACTACCTGTAAATAACGAAAGTATTGAAGAGCTAAACAAAGTTGAACTCTATCCGTTTCGCCAGCTGATAAACAACGGCATAGGAGGAGTAATGGTAGCACATATTCAGGTACCTGCCATGGAGCCTGACAAAAATATACCGTCTTCTCTTTCAAAGAATATAATTCAGGGACAATTAATAGAAAAGGATCATTTCAAAGGAATCGTTATAACCGATGCGATGAACATGAAAGGTGTAACCGATAAATTTCCTTCAGGAGAATCAGTAGTAAGGGCAATCATCGCAGGTAATGATATGGTAGAAATAGTACCGGATATCAGTAGTGCCATAAAAGCACTAAAAAAAGCCATTAAACAAAAAAGGATTACTATAAATGATCTTAATAATAAATGTCGGAAAATTCTGGCTTTAAAAAGATGGATGAATTTAAATCATTATAAACCTGTTTCTGAAAAAAATATATCAAAAGATATTAATTGTCCGGAATATCAACTCACACGCAGACTTCTGCATGAAGAGTCTCTTACATTGCTAAGGAACAAAAATAATATTCTTCCTCTTCAGAGGCTTGACACCCTTAGTATCGCAGCTATAGTCCTGGGAAGAAACAACACTTCCGAATTTCAGCTAATGGCTAATAATTACATGAAGGTTTCATTCTTCAACCTCAGAAAAAATGCCACCTCAGAAGAGGTTGATCAGCTTATTAACAAACTTAAAGGTTTCAATTTACTTTTATGTGACATTGAAAATCTTAATCTTTATCCCAGATCAAATTATGGAACCAATTCTTCAATTAATGAATTCATAGGAAAAACATCTTTCAAAAAGAAACGCATTTTCGTGCTGGAAGGGAATCCCTATTCTCTCAGGTTTCTTTCCGGAATTGAACGTTCAGAGGCCTTACTAATTACTTATCAGGAAAATGAAATTACTAAAGAACTAGCGGCTCAGGCAATTTTTGGAGCCATTGACGTGAAAGGGAAACTTCCGGTCAACATTAATAATTCATTCAGACTTGGAGACGGAATTACTATCAACAAAATTGACAGGCTTATATATACAATACCCGAAGATGCAGGAATCTCTTCTGAATTTTTGGAACCACGTATTGACAGTATTATAAATGACTGCATAGAAAAAGGTGCATGTCCCGGATGCCAGTTGTGTATGGCAAAAGATGGAAAAATAATTCTTCATAAATGTTACGGTTATCATACTTATGAATGTAAACAACCTGTAAAACATGATGATCTTTACGACTGGGCATCTATTACTAAAATAACAGGTCCCCTGCCTGCATTAATCCGTTTATATGATGAAGGGAAATACAATCTGGATATTCCCTTTTCAAAATACTGGCCTGACTTTATAAAATCGAATAAAAAAAGAATTACTTCACGTGAAATTCTTGCTCATCAGGCTCGTCTAAAACCCGGGATTTTTTTTTGGAAAAAAGCAATATTACAAGATGGAGCACTTGACTCCACAATTTTTTCAACACATCCGAACAAAGATTTTTCAGTTCGTGTTTCTTCTAATCTTTACATGAACTACAAAAATATAAGCACCATGATGAAACTTATAAAAGAATCAAAATTATTAAAGAAAGCAAAATACAAATATTCAGGTATGGGTTTTTACATTTATCCTTTTATTATCGAAAATTTAACCGGACAGGATTATCAGTCATACCTAAAAAACACTTTCTATGCCCCTTTAGGTGCTTCTACCGTAACATATAATCCATACCTACATTTCCCCTTATCCAGAATTATTCCTTCCGAAAAAGATAATTTTTTCAGGCATGAAATTCTTAATGGCTTTGTTTCTGATGAAGCCGCAGCCATGCTGGGAGGAGTTTCAGGAAACGCAGGTCTCTTTGGATCTGCTAATGATTTGTCAAAAATAATGGAGATGTATCTTCAGAACGGGAAATACGGAGGTGTTAACTTCCTAAGCAAAAAGAGTCTGTCCGAATTTACCAGAGTTCAGTACAAAAAGAATGAAAACAGAAGAGGATTAGGTTTCGACAAACCCGCACTTTATAACAATAAAAGAAAACCTGAAGAATGCTATCCTGCTGTTTCAATAAGTTCTGAAAGTTATGGACACACAGGCTTTACAGGAGGTATGACATGGGTGGATCCCAAAGAAAACATTTTATTCGTATTTTTATGTAACAGAGTTTATCCTACCCGCGAAAATCATAAACTCGTAGAAATGAATATCCGTTCAAAATTACTACAGACACTTTATGATAGTATTGATCTCAAATCGATTAAATAAAAGTACCTTTTACTGTTTTAAAACATATTACTAAATTTTCTTCATGGATTAAAAAAAAATTGAACAAATCATGTAATCACCTGATTAACTCATACTATACAATATTTTTCCTTTTCAGTAAATTATTTAATTTTTTCCAGGTTGAATTTTCATATGCATTTATTTATACTTTCTAGTTTTAAATTTCTATTTTTAAGAAATAGACAAAGATATATTTCAACCTAATAACCAATAAAATTATACAGTTATGGAAGAAAAAATAACTTTTAATGAGCTTCGTAAAATTAAAGATAAGTTACCTGACGGGGCAATTCACCAGATGGCAAAAGAATTTAACATTGAAGTGGAAACCGTCAGAAATTATTTCGGAGGAGCTAATTATAAAGACGGAAAATCTGTTGGACTACATATTGAACTGGGACCTGATGGAGGTATTGTACTTTTAGACGACAATAAAATTTTAAAGCGGGCAAAAGAATTAATCGGAATATCTGATTAAAAAAAATATCCCGCTTTAATTTTTAGCGGGACATTTTTTTTACTTTAGAAAATATTTTTACACGGGAATAAATTCCTAAGTATAAAGTTATTCTTTGATTCTCTTTCTTCCGGAAGATTTACGAGAACTATCTTTACCGTAGCTTTTTGATCTGTTATCACCTGATTTACTGTCACGGCTATATCCACCGCGGCTCTTTCTGGGTTCATTTTCTACAGGTTCAACGCTCAGAGAAACTCCGTCTAAATCGGATTTGTTAAGTGACTGTGTAAGTTCCTTTTCAAAACGTTTGTCTATTTCAAAGAAAGAAAACTTTCTCTGAATATCAATTTTCCCTATTTCAACATTTCTACTCTTAAGATTATCATTTACTAATCCTATAAGACTTTGAGGATTCAAATTTTGTTTCTTCCCAACATTAAGATACAATCGTGCAAAATCCATAGACCCTGCATTACTACGTCCCCGATCAAAAGAAGAACCCCTGTTATCCCTGCTACCACGACTATCTCTGCTACCTCTGCTATCTCTACTGTCTCTACTGTCTCTGCTGCCTCTGCCATCACGGCTACCTCTGTCATCACGGCTAACTCTGCCATCACGACTTCTGCCTCTGTCCCTGCCACGACCTCTGTCTCTACCATCTCTGCTATCTCTGTATGATCCTTCAGTCTCAGTACTGTTTAAATCAGGAGCATTTTTGTAGTAAGAAAGGAGTTGATTAAACTGAATAGAAATAAAACGTTTAAGAATATCATCACTCTCTAATCCTGAAAATTTTTCTTTAATAGCATCCCAATATGGTTGAATAGATGCTTCATTAACATCTACATTGACAATTTTATCAATCATATGCATCATCTGCTTTCCGCATATTTCTGTACCCTGAGGAACCTGCATCTGAAGAAACTTTTTACGGGTAACACGTTCAAGCTGTTTAATTTTACCTCTTTCCCGCATATTTATTATAGTAACAGAAATTCCTTTTTTACCGGCTCTTCCTGTTCTACCACTTCTGTGTATATAAATTTCAGGATCATCAGGAAGACTATAATTAATAACATGAGTAAGATCACTCACGTCCAATCCTCTTGCTGCAACATCTGTAGCAACCAGCATTTGTATGCTTCGTGACCTAAAACGATCCATAACATTATCACGCTGAGACTGTGAAAGATCTCCGTGCAATGCATCTGCACTATAACCGTCCCTGATAAATTTTTCAGCTACTTCTTTTGTTTCCATTCTTGTACGACAAAAAACTACAGCATAACAATCAGGATAATTATCGGCTATACGTTTTAATGTAGAATATTTATCTCTTGCACGGACAATATAATACTGATGTTCCACATTATCAGCTCCGGCATTTCTTTCTCCTATTTCAACTTTCTCCGGATTATGCAAGTGCTTTTTAGAAATATTTTCTATTTCCTTTGGCATTGTTGCCGAAAATAAAAAAGTTTGTTTTTCTTCAGGCATTTCTGCCAAAATAGTATCCAGTTCATCCTTGAATCCCATGGTAAGCATCTCATCAGCCTCATCAAGAATAAGTTTTCTTACATTACCGAAATCAAGTACTTTCCTTCGGATAAGATCATTTACCCGTCCCGGTGTTCCAACCACTATTTGTCCTCCTGAACGAATTTCTGAAATTTGTCTGCGAATATCCGCCCCTCCGTATACGGGAATATTTTTTATACCTTTAAGATTTTTAGCATAACTTTCCAGATCACGGCTGATCTGAAGACATAATTCACGTGTAGGACACAATATAAGTGCCTGAATTTTTCTCTCTTTTACATCAATATTCTGAATTAACGGTAACCCAAAAGCGGCAGTCTTTCCTGTCCCTGTCTGTGCCAGACCGATAAAATCATTTTCACTGTTTAAAAGATGTGGAATCGTTTTCTCCTGAATCGGAGTAGGTTGTTCAAAACCCATTTCGGATATTGCGCTGAGTAATTCAGGGCAAAGTCCCATTTCTTCAAATGTCATCATAATACTTTTTAAAAAAAAGAGAAATTATTTTCTCTTCCCAAACGCATTGATGACATATAATTATCATTTTTAACCCCAAAATGCCATCCTTGCATAAAATTAAGTTGCAAAGATATGTATTTTAATTTCACCGACAATGTGATATAACATTAAACATCCTTTTTCAATGAAATATTAACACCAAAGATAAACAGCTACCAACTTTTCTTAAAAGGAAAGAAGATTAACTTTTCTTTTAAAAAAACTGATAGCCTTCAATGTTCATCTAACAAAAGGTTATTTAGTTTTAACCTCTTTTAAACTCTTTGCCTTTAGATGAACAATTTTACCTTTTTTATCTGAGACAACAAAATCTAAATTCTGGTCCTTTTTAGTTTTCATTAACTTTCGATAAGTCAAATCAAGACCCTGAAGGATTTTACCTCTTACAGTATTATTCTTTTTCACCATAATTAGCAATATTTTTTATCTGTGCGAATATAACATTTTTTTTAATCTCGTAATCAAAATTAAGATACCCTTCTGCAATCAACTCTGGTGCCAGTTTTGACTTGTCAAATATCATCCAGTAATCACAAATAGGAATATACAAATTAAACAAATTTCTAGCCCCTGCAAAATATCTTCTAAAAATCACCCGTTCAGACACATTATGTCCGCCTTCCTTTACTCTGTTCTTTACCCGTTCAACTGCCAGATCCGTAGAGTCCAGCCAGAAAAACACCAATGTAGTCTGATATCCCAATTTTCTGGCCTTTCTAATCGTTCCCACATAGCTTCTGGAAGCAAGAGTCGTTTCAACTGCAAAATCCTTCCTGTTTTCCAGAAGATTATCTATCTTCGATAACATAATTCTTCCTGCTTCTATAGCAGATTTCTCAGGATTTAAAGGAGAAAGACCCTTAGCTATTTCATCAGCATTTACAAATTCTTCACATTTTAACATTTCCGGAAGAACAGTAAAAGAAGCCGTTGTCTTACCCGCACCATTACATCCTGAAATTATATACAAATTATGCATTCCTAAATTTCAAATCATAAACAAAATACCGGCAATCTTCTTTATTCAAATTATTCGACGATTACAAGGGCTTTAAATTTAAACAATTATTTTAAATAAAAAAGTTTTTAATTATACCTGTCTTTTAAACAATTTCCATGCCGTTTTTTCAAAAGATTCTTTAATCTATTTGTACAACATAAATTTATATCCTTAATTTTAATAATAGAAATTAATAACCAGAAACCTTAAAATTATAATCATTATTAAAGAAACGGAAGTCTAAAGTCAGAGCTGAAAGTCAAAAAAAACTTATTAACACAATAGAAAAAAGTTCGAATTAAATAAAAAAAACTTAAATAAAAAGCACTATATTTGAAATGCAAATGTGTTGTAAAATCAAACTAATAACATAATTTAATTATAATCATTTAACATTTTTTAAGAACCTACTTTATTTTATAATAGAATCAAAAATGAATATTATATATTTTTATAAAAAAGCAAAGAATATTGGTCGAAAAATTGGGATTAGTATAGCACTGCTAAGCCTATGCACCTTGTCACTATTAGCATCCACTTATTCAGTAAACACAAAAACAGGTACTTGGTCTGTCCACTCCGGAGAGAATGAGCTCTCATGCATTCGCACAATTTTAAATAAACAGAATGCGCTTAAAGGAGCAGTTCTAAAAAATGGAATTTACCGTAAAACCATCGACGGTCTGGAGGTTGCTCTGACCTTCTCTATTAAACAAAATAAATGGGTATGCCTGGATATTCAGGTAACAAACCCGACACAGTTGCCAATCAATATTATATCTTTTGAATCTTTCAATACTGATTGTCATAATGCATTGAAGGGCACAGCTGCAGAAGACCTGCGCATTATGTGGGAAAGCCCTATTTATGACATAGGTAAAGCGGAAAATCGCAACAGCGCCTATTATGGATGCATATATTCCGAAACCAACCATGACGGGCCGGCCTGGATGATTGGGCATTGCCCACCCATAAACTGGACTTCGCGTGTAAAGAAATCAGGCAACACTCTTAGCGGTGACATTGATTTCCGCAATCGTCCGTATATCGTCGATCCTGGTGAAATAGTTCACTTCGATTCCGTCGTCATGAGTGCGGACTATTCCACACTTGAAGCATGGCCCGCTTTCGGAAAAGCTTTTTATAAACCATTTATGCCGGCTTCGGAAGAAATTCAAAACTCAGGATACAATACATGGGAGTATTTCCGTGGTGATATAAACTCCAAATGTATTACCCCTTCACTTGAAGCTCTGTCCATGTGGAAACGTAAAAACAAGGTCAAAGAGCTACGCTATTTTGTGTTGGATGACGGTTGGTTCAGGGATCGGGGGTGTTGGACTTTTGATACCACAAAATTTCCTGAAGGCGAGAAAGGATGGGCAGACAAAGTCAAAGCTGCCGGCTTCGAACCAGGCGTATGGATTGCCCCCTTTTGGTCAAACAAAGAGATCGTTGAAAAGTATAATATGACATTGATGAAATATGATGAAAAAGGATCAATTCACTATCAGCTTGATCCTTCCTGCCCTAATGTTCAAAAATATGTTCTGGGACGTTTCAAGGCACTTCGTGAATCCGGTTATAAATACTTTAAAATTGATTTTCTCTATATCACCTATCAAGAATTCAAAAACACACCTTTTAAATATTCCAAGGCGCAGCCTGAAAAAGTAATTGGGGATTTTCTCGCTAAAATTCGTAAGGCCATCGGCCCTGACGCGTATTTGCTCGGTTGCGCCACCCCTATGACCACCTGCGTCCAACAGTGTAATAGTGCACGGATTATGTCCGACATAACGCCGAACTGGAATGTGACCAAAGAAATCTACCGCCACATTGCAGCGCGTTACTGGATGAATGGCAATCTGTTTGTCAATAATCCTGACTTTTTCGTTGCCCGCGGGAAAGACTTCGTTAAAGATAATTTTGATCTTGGAAGTTCTGATCCCAACGGTCCGCGCGGCTTTGAAGGATTTGATGCGATTAAAATGCATACCTGGGCCACTATAATTTTCGCCTCCGGTGGTAAGGTAGTTTGGTCAGATCAGCCCGAAGCTATGAAGGATGAAGTCTGGAACACCTACAAAACTCTCATGGAAACAGGTCCAGGAGAAGCAGGCGTACCACTGGATTTGCTGGATACGGACTATCCGACCAGATGGATACGCCACAACAGAAAAAAAACCTATGCTATTTTTATAAATGTTAAGAATGAACCCGTAAATGTAACAATGACCAAACAGGAACTACCCGAACTTACCTGCAAAAGAAAACTTGTGGAGGTTTTCACCGGACAGTCAAAAAAGCATTTAGGAGGCGATCTGACCGTTACACTTCAGCCGTATGAATCTATGTGCTACAAAGTAAAGTAATATAAGTATATATAATAAATTGACGGGATTTACAATTTTGATCAAAAGGTAAAATAATTTCATAGCATTTTATTATTGAGACCACTCCGAAAAGTCGTATAGACAAATATATCTGATTTTTCGTTAAAATATTTGCTGGCAAACATGAAATACTTCTTTGTTAATCAATTTATTATATCTTATTTTTAATTATATTTAATTCGTAAACAATATACAATGTATATAACGTTTAAAAATCAAACAAAATTACACAGGGAAACAGATTCAGATTAATCTTGCTAAAAAAAGTAAAATAGTAAAGAGCCAAAGAACATTCATTAATCTTTGGACTTTATATTTAACACCAGCGAGCATAATATTAATAGCATCCAATCAATAATCACTTGCATAAATAGCAATTAAATCTATAATCACGTTTTAAATATATTATCGCAGACTCTGTTCCGGTGATGATAACCTTATTTTTATTATTCCTTTTTTCTGCGGAAACATATAGGCAGGAACCATTACCTCAATTCTCTTAAAATTTTTTATTCTCCTGTCAAGTTTCATAGGTGGGGGATCCAGCATAACTATTGATATATTTATATCTCCGGGAGAAAGTATCGTCAGCATTAACTGCCTGCCATCTTGTCTTAAAATAGCTCCGTTCTCTGTAGGAATAACTTCGGCTTGTGTCATTATTGCCCAAGTAAGAAGTTTTGTTGAGTCTGTAGTAAATACATCATCTTCTATAATTATAGAATGATCAGTGTCTTTTATAAACTTTCTTGCAGCACTCTGTAAATGACCCTTATATATTTCACTCATGTCTATGGTAGCTTCAGGTTTATTCCCTTCTTTATATTCAATGACAGGTGCAAAACCATCAACATTAAACAACGTGTTATCAACTGTTAATGTACTATGCCCAAAATTATTTTTCGTTATTAAAGTCCATCGTTGACTATTTTGGCTCGCACTCCATAAATCAAATCCAGCCTGCTCCAGCTTATTATAATCCTGTGTCCCGGGATCAACAACCCATCTTACCCCATTTAACTCAAACACGAAACATCCTGCATCCATATTCCCGTGACTTATAGAGCCACGTCCTCCTTTACATGCAAAATAATAGCCATTGGGGTCCTCATTACCTCCGCGGAAAAATACAACAGGATTTGATCCTTCTCCTTTCCATAACAGTGGTAACGGTTTATTTTCTTTTTCTTTGTATTGTGACAACCATACCAACCCTACGCCTGACCATCTTGATAAAATTCCCATGGATTTAGGATCTCTTAAAAATTTATTCTTTTCCAAAAAAACCGAATTCCCAGTCTTTAAGGCAAACCACGAAAGAACGATATCACCATTTTCCCCCTCTTTATCTCCACAATCAGAAAAATTAAAAAACCATCCTGAGGGAGCAATACTTAATTTTCTAAAAATTGCACTTTCTATAAAAGACGGATACTTAGCTATTCCTAAATCAGCACCTATTGAACTTTTCAAAATAGACGACGAAACACAGGAGAAACCAGTTCCATACCCCCAGTACGTAGCTCCTTCAGGATATACACCATCAGGCAAATATTCCTTAAGAGCATTAGGTAATCCATTAAGAGACCGACGTAATGTCTTAACTGCCAATTCAGGATCCTTTTCAGCTATAGCTATGGATGCAGCAATCATTCCACCGTTACAAACCTGATTCCAGTTATTAGTACCATTTATCCACCCCTGACCTTCACTTGGCTTAATACCCTTTTCAATCAATGCATGTACTGCTTTTTCTCTTGTAAATGCAGACAAATCGTTATAGGTCCAGTCCAACGCCAGTGATACAGCCATAGACATTTCTGCTACATCCAGAAAATGAGCCGGATGCCAGTCAGAAAAATCACACACATCATTTATTTCATCATTTATTCTCTTTAATATTTTTGGATCATTATCAATACAATATACTATTCCGAGTATATTTACCCTATACAGCATCTCCCTGGAAACGGAAAGCAGACGTCTTCCGGTTAAAACACGTTTCAACAAAGGTTGCTTTAATATTTCTGCAGCATTCAGTTTAATTGCTTCATAATAATTCTTAACAAGAGGATTTGTTTTAACTTCCTTTCTCATATTTTGCAAAATGGATGGAGTTAAAATCATACGAGGATGCGTTTTCCTAAGGTTCTTTTTAAGATAGTTAACCGATACGGGATTCTCAAGTTTAGGAAAATCATCATAAGAATTACCAACTATTATATTTTTGCAATCATATGTATTTGCATTAATAATAACTGCATATAACAGCATAAAAAAAATAAGTAAGAAAGTTTTATTTTTCATCATTATATAGCTAAAGATCATAAGTTATTGAACTAAACCTTCCTTTAGGGAGGTAGCCCAACCAATTCCGACTATCTTCGTATAAGTTTATTTAACCCTTTAAATTTATACAACATGAGTAAAGTTACGTATTATTTCCGAGCATATTACAAAGCTTTGGGATTTCAATAAATGAATAAATGAGCTAAGAATTTATTCGCAAAATGGTCATCAACGATAAATCAAAATCAACACATCAGAACTACATTCGTCAGATGGCAAAGCTGGCACAGAATTATGAACGGTCACCATTGGATTTGGAAGTGGATGAAGTAGAGGAATATTTGTATTTTCCTCTCATTCTATACGGGGAATAAAAAAACATATAACCATTAATAGCCCGAAAGTCTATTTATTTGAGAATCAAAACCGAAAAGGAATGCCTATAAGCAAGACAAGAGTCCTCCTTTTGTTGAAGATGTACAACCTGTTGTTTAGGGTAAGCCGGGATGTGCTGAGTGATTTTTGGAAAATCCCAATATGGGCTGGTGGCAAATTAGGAGCCACAGCCATAATCCATACTACGGGACAACACCTGCATTATCATCCCCATTTGCATTTTATTGTTCATGCCGGTGTGTTGTTGAAAAACGGAAAATGGAAACATTCCCGTAGCAGGGGGAAGTTCCTTTTTAGCGTCAAACAACTCAGCCCTTTATCCAGTGCCCGTTTTGCTAAACAGGGGCGAAGACTTCCTGTGTCTTTTCATCCGGCATTAGTTCAACATTCAGCACATATTACAAATCCGCTTCACTACGTTGCGCTACTTCGTAATACGATGCTTAAGTATTATAGAAACCTTTAGGTTTTCATAACTATTCTCTGCACCCCAATGCAGGCATCGAGGAATTATTTTGATTAATCAATAAACAAAGCAGAGAGGGACGCATTGCTTCCCCTAACATGATTTATACGAATCCTGACACTCCGGTCAACATCAAACACGATATATTTACCATTCTGATATTCTTTGACCATGGTTACCGGCATCAGCAAAGCCTTGTTATTCAGGTCAAACACTTCAATAGCAGACCGTCTGCCTTCTTTTTCCCAATCAACCATATAGAGGGCAACCTGATAGGCTTCGTCCTTTTTGCAACTGATATCAACAGTCATTGTTTGGAGACATGCATTCGGATCTCTGGTAATAATTGCTCCAAGTTTACACTGTTCGACATTATCCATATCCGACATTAATGCCCGCGAATCGTTTTTTGCATTTGAAAAATGAACATCACCATTTAACCTAAAATCTACGCTAGCGATAAAATCAGGTAATTTCTTATGATTTCCTTTAATACTGTCAAAATCACAAAGGACATATCCCTTATTTCCATACTTGCTTTTCCAGTTCCCTTGCGTAACAGTATCTTCCGATGCTGGCTGATAAAGGTAAATAAAGGATTCCTTAACCATAGGAACAACTTTTCTATTCGGTTGAAATTTTATATTATAATGTCCTGCAGGCAATTCTCCAATATAGTAAAAGTCATTGTCCTCCTTTACCGGATTAATTTTTTTTCCGTTAACCAGAATATATGAAATCGTTTTACCTGTCTTAGGAATTCCGACTGATGCACTAGTTTTAAGCGGTACAGTCAATATCATATTTCCTGTTTTTGTATCACACAAAAGTTCAACAATTCCTTGCGGTGTTGGAACAGTCCCTTTTACCCATCCAACTTCTGTAGGAATCTGAGGCTTCACACTGAAAGTCGCAAAACCCGGCGTTGTAGGCTTAATACCCAGAATCTCCTCTGTAAGCCATTTCGTAACTCCAGAGCTCCAGGGATGGCAAAGGCTTACATATCCGCATTGGTTATTTACCGGCGCGCCATTGCGGCCAAGAATCTCATTCCACGATGGACGGTAAACCTCAAAAAAGGAAGTGCCTCCATAACGTAACTGACCGCCCCAACAATCATCAATAGTTGTTAAAGCTTCTTTATATCTTCCAAGTTTTGCCATCGCCTTAATGATGAAAAATTGATTGAACGGAGAATATGACAATCTCTGAAGTCTGTCGCTGAAAACACTCTCCCATAATACATCTCCCTCTGTAGGTTGAATAACACCTGCATTCACAATATTGGAAGCTGCATGTATGCCAAAACGACCAACCCAATTTCCTTGTTGGCGCATATCATTTATCTTTTCATCAACAAAGGAGTCATATTTTTTTGCCAGGTCGTCTCGTCCAAGCTTTTTCATTAATTGCCCAAATTCTTTCCATGCCTGAATTGATAGTGTACAATAAACGTACTGTGATTCCTTACAATCTGCATCCTCAAACCCTGCTCCTAACCTTTCGTCCCAACCGTTAAATCCTAATCCGGTGGTGCGACCAAAATGAGCATAAGCATCATCCAAAATTGTAAGGGCTTTATCCAGCAAAACATTTAAAGTTGCTTTATCTCCGGTATAATTACAGTAATCGACAAGGCTCAACACCCAATAGACAGGGTAGCTGACAATACCATTCGATTTGGTAGAGGTTTGGATGATATTATCCCTTACAAAATCATAATTCCCGAAAGCGACCATTGATGCAGCCTGTGCGGGATAGGCATCACCTGTCCATGAAAAACGATCGCTACGCTCCATTAGGATGGCTCCGAAAAATTTTTTCTGAAAGTTAAGCTTAACAGCATAGGCTCCAGTATACCAAATGCGGGTCAATGTGGTATCACTACAGGAAAAACTTCCCAAATAATTAGTAGGTTTCACCTGACAAACCAAACGGACATCTTTGATTGTACAAGGCTTGTTGAGGCTTCTAATATGAATCCATCCGAAACGAACCCCTTCATAAAATTCATCATTTAATTCCAATCGATAGGTTGATCCATATTTGATTGGCACCATCGTCTTTATTCGATTTTGAGCACCCTTGTTAAGTATGGCTGGTTCATTGTACTCGCTGATGCTCATTTCAACTTTTCCATCAAAGTCATCCGAATCAAATTCGAGCCATCCTGCGTTTTCTTGACCAAAATCAAACATTAAATCACATGTACCTACTACCTTAATTGGCATTTTATTACTCTTATAAAATTGTACATTATTCGAAAAAACCGATGATATTGATTGTGGATGTAAATAATAAATTTCAAGGTTATCTTCGGCTGTAGTTTTCTCCCATTTGTATCCTACCAATGGATCTGGCGATTGAGGTATAACATTACCTGTGAATTTTCCGGAAATAACCGAATAAGGTTCAGAAATTCCAGGCACAAAAGACACATCAATACTCTGACCCTGAATAATTTTAGTCACTACAAAAAGAAATAGCAAAATAAGGCTGTAATGTTTCATGATTTTTATAACTGTAAATAGTAAAAAGGAACTTGTCCACGTAAAATAATTTGTCTTTATAATTCATGGTTTTATGTTGTATTTTTTGTTTTTCTTAGCTTCGCGTTAACATAATTATAAACCAAGATCCCTTTCTTTATGTATTTACCTGATACTTATAATTATATTACCATAACCATAGTAAAATAACATAATTTATGTTTTATAAAAAAATAAATTTAGTTTACTTTCTTATAAAACACAAATACCAGAGAGTTAATAATCACGCCCATTCCAAGCAAAACGCTAAAGTCTTTTAGAACATTTAGGAAGGTGCTGCCTTTAAGAATAATTATACGCATTGCATCGACCATATAAGCGAATGGATTTAACATAACAATATATTGCGCCCATCCCGGCATACTATCTACAGGTGTAAGAAGCCCACTCATCAAAATAAATATAAACAGACAAAACAATGATACGAACATGGCCTGAGATTGTGTTTCAGAAAAAATAGATATTAAAAAGCCTATACTTAACAGGACGAAGAGATAAACCAGTAACATTGCATAAAGCAGAACTATACTACCTTCTATCTTTAGATTAAATAGAATTACGGCAACAATTAACCCAAGAGTAAATTGTGCCAGTCCCACTAATGCAAATGGAACTATCTTACCAATAACAAACTGACTTCGGGTAATCGGAATTACATTTAATTGTTCTATTGTTCCTATTTCTTTCTCTCTTACTACATTAAGCGAAGTCAGCAAAATTCCCATAATAGTTACAATAGCACTCAATAACCCGGCAAGCATATAAAATTTATAATCTAAATGAGGATTATACCAGTCAGAATATTCTACATCGATACCAGGTGAAGATTGCAAATTTGTATTTTTAGCAGCACTTAAAAAAGATTCTGATTTATAATAATTTGCCATTGTTTCAGAAATATACGAAGAAGCTACTCCGGCTTTCATACTATTTATTGCATTTACAGCTACAAACATATTAGGATGAAGATCATTTTTAAAATCAGCTTCAAAATTATCAGGGATTTCGACTATTATATCAACATCTTCTTTATCAAATTCTTTTAAACCCTCACTATAATCTTTTTTTATGTCTTTTAATTTAAAATATCCGGAACTTACAAAGCTATTTTTTATGGAACTAGATAAAGCCGTATTGTCTCTGTCTATAACACCTATATTAAAATTTTTAATCTCAAAATCTGCAGCATAAACTAAAACAATTAGTTGGAAAACAGGTGCAACCACTATAATTTTTAAAATAAGCGGGTTCCTGAATATTTGCAATAATTCTTTTCGAATCAATTCTAAGGTTATATTCATAACTGATATCCTTTATTTCTGTTTAATTTTTAAATCTTATTATATTTTTTCACACTCAGAACTATAAAGAATACTGTCATACAAAACATAATCAGAAGTTGTAACCAGACAAACTCCAGTCCCCCACCTTTTATCATTACCGTTTTTAGAGCTTCAATAAACCACGTTGCCGGAAAAATCTGACATATCCATTGCAAAACCATAGGCATATTGTCTATAGGATAAATAAAACCCGATAAAAGTGTGGTAGGCAAAAATAAGGCAACTATTGAAAAAAGTAAAGCACCCTGCTGGGTATCTGTTATTGATGAAACAAAAACCCCTATAGACAATGCTGTAAGTAAAAACAATATACACACCACAAATAATAATATATAACTACCATTTACAGGCATATTAAAAATGAGAACACTCATTGCTATTATTACTATTACATTTATTAAACTCAATATCAGATAAGGTATCAGCTTACCTATTATTATATGATAGCTTCTTAAAGGAGAAACCTTTAATACATTAAAAGTTCCGGTCTCCTTTTCTTTTGTTAATGACACAGAACTCATTATGGCAGAAACCAGCATCAGAATTAAGGCCAGCAAACCCGGAATGAACATATAAACATCTTTAAGTTCCGGATTATAAACCAGTCTCAAAGAAAGATTTATAGGTTCCTGTATATTAGGACTATTCAGTTTTTCTGTGGTAAAAGCTCCAATTATAGAACTCAGATATTGTTTTGTAATAGTGGCTGTATTCAAATTAGTTGCATCTGTAATAATCTGAATTTTAGTTGTATTAAATTTCAAAAAATTTCTGGAAAAATCCGGAGGTATTACAACGGCAACAGTTATATCTCCATTTTTAAACTTTTCCTCCAGCTGAGAATCAGTTTCTACATTAGCTGAATTCACAAAATATTTTGAAGCTATAATTTTATTGGTAAGCGCAATTGACATTTCATCTTTCGACTTATCCAGTATTGCAATTTTAATATCTTTTATTTCTGACCGTATAGCGAATCCAAATAACGTTACAAGAACTACAGGTAGTACAAAAATAATAAGTAAGGTTTTCTTATCCCTGAAAATATGATAAAACTCCTTTATTATAAATGGTTTTAATTTATCCATTATCTTTTTTCAGTGTTAATTTATAAAGTAGAAGTATCCCGTGCAAGAAGATAAAAAAGACCATTCATGTTTTCCACATTAAACTCTTTTTTTAAATCATCCGGAGCACCCAATGCCATGATCCTGCCATTTACCATAAGAGATATTCTGTCGCAATATTCAGCCTCATCCATATAATGAGTCGTCACAAAAACAGTAGTTCCCGTTTCCGCAGCTTCGTAAATAAGATTCCAGAAGCTTCTTCTTGTAACCGGATCCACACCACCAGTTGGCTCATCCAGAAAAACAATTTT
>Ga0172377_10001361_pt1 | contig 24586 bp, 21 predicted proteins | sample Pumphouse3metaG_FD_119749 | JGI IMG/M metagenome (GOLD analysis project Ga0172377, IMG submission 119749) | Leachate microbial communities from a municipal landfill in Southern Ontario, Canada - Pumphouse #3 metaG | ecosystem: Engineered > Solid waste > Landfill > Unclassified | place: Canada... | reverse complement strand
ATTGGCTAGGGTGGCAATACTATTGCGCTTCTCAAATTGCCCATTTTCTATATAGTCCAAAACGGAACGGTTGGCATTGAGGGCCAAAACAATCTGTTTTATAGGGGCTCCCATCTCTTTGGCCCAGTAGGTACCACAACTGTTACCAACATTCCCACTGGGGACGATGAGAGTGGGCACTGCACCAGTTTGGTGAAATACCTCTAAAGCGGTGTAGAAGGCGTAGACAACTTGGGGCAAAAGGCGCCCTAAGTTGATACTATTGGCCGAAGAGAGACCCCACTCCTCTACTAGAGAGCTATCCATAAAGGCCTCTTTCACCATCTTTTGACAGTCATCAAAGACCCCATCAACACTATAGGCTTCAATATTATCGCCCCAACAGGTGAGCTGTTTCTCTTGGCGCTGGGAGACCTTCCCTTGGGGGTAGAGCACCTTAACACCTATTCCTGCCCGCTGGTGGAAGGCGGCAGCTACTGCCCCGCCAGTATCTCCACTAGTGGCAACCAGAATTGTCAACTTTTGGTCCCTCTTTTGGAGAAGACGTTGCATTGCTATCGCTAAAAAACGGGCTCCAAAATCTTTAAAGGCGGCAGTTGGTCCCCAATAGAGCTCTAGAACAGCCTCTTTGGCGTTGTGCCAGTGGATCGGGAGGGGAAAGTCGAAAGCCTCCATACAGATTTCAGCCAACTCCCCCTCTAAAACATCGCCTTCAAAGAAGGGGGCTAAAACTTCGTAGGCCAATTCTCCATAGGAGGAGGTGTTGGCGAGGATTCTCATCTCAAGCTGGGGGAAGTAGGTTGGAACATAGAGTCCCCCATCGGGGGCCAACCCCTGGAGGATTGCTTCAGAGGCGCTGACGGCTGGGGCGTTTCCCCGGGTACTAACAAACTTCATCTCTCCCTCCTAGAGGCGGGCACCTAGATAGGCGCTGAGGCGTAATAGGTCGGCAAATACCCCACCGGCGGTCACTTCAGGACCGGCGCCGGGGCCTTGGATTACGAGGGGTTGAGTCAGGTAACGCTTAGTTGTGAAAGCGACCACGTTATCGGTCCCTTTAGATTGGGCAAAGGGGTGGTTCACATCGTAGGGGGCCAACTCAACAACACATTGCCCCTCTTTGGTCACCCGCCCCACATAGCGCAACCGCTTCCCCTCGCTAAAGGCTTTTTGGTAGAGCTCCTCAATCGGCTTATCGATTAATTCAAGACGCTCTAAGAACTCTTGGAGTGGAACATTTTCCAACTCTTTGGGGACTAAAGAGACGATATCGATATCTTCAATTTCAACTTTGTACCCCAACTCACGTGCTAAGATAATGGTCTTTCGTGCCACATCCATCCCCGAAAGGTCGTCGCGTGGATCGGGCTCGGTGTACCCCATCTCAAGGGCTCCCTTCACAAGGTCACTAAAGGGGGTAGTCCCATCGTAGCTGCTGAAAAGGTAGGCTAAAGTTCCCGAGACAATCCCTTCGATACTTATAACACGGTCGCCAGTTTGAATCAGATCTTTGAGGGTCCCTATTATGGGAAGGCCGGCCCCTACCGTTGTCTCGTAGAGGAAGTGTTTCCCATTGCGGCGTCCCACCTCCATCAGGCGCGAATAGTAGTCATAGGGGCTAGTCCCGGCCCGTTTATTGGGGGTAATAATGTGTATTCCCCGCTCCATCCACTCAACGTAGTGGGGGGGCAAATCACCGCTTCCGGTACAATCGATTAGGACGGCATGGGGGAAATAGGAGGCACCCACATGTTTGACCATCTTTTCAACTGAGAGCTCGACAGCCTCTTTTTCAAAACGATCTCGCCAATTCTTCAAATCGACCCCTTGATCGTCGAGAATCATCCCAAATTGGTTGGCAATAGCCCTGATACGGATATCGACACCAAACTCCTCATTGAGGCGCTGAGCCTCTTCTGAGATTTGATCTAAGAGGGTCCCCCCAATATTTCCTGGGCCGAAAAGCCCAACACTGATAGTTTGTTTGGAGAGGAAAAAGGCGGCGTGGAGAGTTCTAAGGGCGCGTCGGGTATCTTCCTCTTTTATCACTACGCTGATATTGCGCTCAGAAGAGCCTTGAGCGATGGCCCGTACATTGACACGTGCTCGCCCAAGAGCCCCAAAGAAGGTGCCACTTATGCCGGGGACGCCCGACATGTTTTTCCCAACAGCTGCTAAGATAGCTAATCCCAGTTCAGCCTCAACACTATGAATTTGATGGGCGCTTATCTCGGAGGCAAAGGTGCTCTTAGCCACGGCTGTTGCTAAGGCTGACTGCTCAGCTGGGACGGCGAAACAGATTGAGTATTCACTCGAAGCTTGGCTAATCAAGATTACCGAGATTCCCGCCTCTTGCATCGCCCCAAAGAGGCGTTGGGCTATTCCAGGAACTCCAATCATACCGGCCCCTTCAACATTGATAAGGGCAATCTCTCTCACAACACTGAACCCTTTAACTGGGAGGAAAGACTTGGCCCCCTCTCCATCATCAACAAAGGTTCCCGGGTGCTCTATTTGGGCAAAGGAGCGTAGATAGAGGGGAATCTTTTGGGCCAAAACCGGCACCATATGTTGCGGTCTAATGACCCTCGAGCCAAAGAATGAGAGTTCTGTTGCCTCGGCAAAGGTAATCGCTGGAATTACCGTGGCACTGGGGACATCGGCTACATCAGCCGTTGTGACTAACCTATCTTCGTTCCAGAAGGTAATCGAGGAGGCTTCAACCTTACTAGCAACTAGAGAAGCTGCATATTCGCTATCGCGGTCGAGGGGGCTATTGTCACTCTGGGGGAGTTCGCCAGTGAGGAGCAATATTGTGTTGGGGGCTACTTCCCCCTTTTTACTGTCTAAGAAGGTGTTGATATCGCCACTCTCACACCAGTAGCCGTGTCCTTTGAAGCTCTCTTTGAGAAGGGAGGTGGCCCACCCACTGACAATTGAGTCGATAAACTTTTGTGACCCCTGCGTGATATCATTGACCAACCAAGCAGCCCTCACAATTGCCTCAACTTGAGCAAAGCCCTCTTTAACCTCTTTTTCAACGTTGTTACGGTTTTTGGAGGGGACAAGGGCCTCTATTAAAGTGCTCCAACTGTGGGTCTTTCCTTCCATCATAGCCCAGAGTCGCTCATCGCGTCCCCTAGCAGCTTCAAGGAGTTGGGTCAACTCCAAATCGGTGTTACAAACGGGGGCAATAACAAAGATTAAGCCACTCTTTATCCCCCCCTTACATATCTTAAGGAGTTTATCGACTCCCCCATCTTTAACTATCATGGAACCGCTAATGGCATGTACTGCAACTCTACTCACATTCTCCTCCCGTGTATCAAAAAAAGAGCCCCTAAGGGCTCTCATGTGGTTAGACCGGTTGTGTCTAAGGCGTTATACCACCTTTTGAACCCTGCCACTTCTTAAGCAGCGTGTGCAAACCTTTATAGTCTTTGTTGTACCATTAACAAGTGATTTAACTGAGACAATATTGGGTTTAAATACCCGCTTTGTGGTAACACCAATGTGTTGCCCCACTCCACCCTTCTTTTTTGCCTGACCTTTGCGTGGAACATTGTTACCAGAAATGGTCCCTTTTCCACAAATCTCACATCTACGTGCCATTTTTATATCCACCTTGTCCTTAACATTAGTAATTATGACTCTTGGAAACATAACAGAATATTAAGGGTATGTAAATACCACCTGCCAAAAGAACTTGAATTTTGGTTTTAAGTTGTCTACGATGAGCTCCAATGGAGAATAAAATTAGTAAACACTGCCCCCTCTACCTCCTCGCCCTCTCCCTTTCACAATTAGCCTCGGCCCAAGTGGAGCAAGTAAGGGGTAAATTGTGGCAATCTGAAGGAGAACTCCTCTCTCAAGCTCTCCCCCCTCTCATCCCCCTCCAGTGGAGTAGTGAGGTCTTGCCTCCTTTTGAAAACCTAGAACTCCCTAAAATGGCTCAGAGCGTCACCTTTAATAGAATCGAAGTTGAAGAAGGGACCCTCTTTTTAAAAAGTTTTGAAAGTGAATATTTAGAAGCTGTTGAGGAGATTAAAAAGAGATACCCCGCATCTGATAACTCTAACTACCCCTTCCCCCCTTCTGAGGGGATCTTGTTGGGGAGAGGCAAATGGGGGAAAGAACCAATTGAGGTCATTAACAACGACTGGCGCCTCCTCTATCTTAGAGTTGAGTGGCAAACTCTAGGGGATAAACTCACCCATATTAGCCACCAGCTCCTAACCAATCGCCACCTTCTTTCCCACACTCTCTAGTATAGGTGTCCCATTTATAGTACACTCCCTTAGCACTCTAAATACCAATTATTGGGAGGTTTCGCCATGCGAAGACGCATTACCAAGACTATCCTGATAATCGGAACACTTGTTTCGATTCTTTTTTTCTTATCCTGCACCAAAAAAGGGGGGCAAAACACCCTCTATCTTTTTAATTGGACATACTACACACCCGATGAGATTATTGAACGCTTCGAGAAGGAGTTCAATGTCAAGGTGGTCCTTGACAACTACGCCTCTAACGAAGAGCTCTACACAAAACTTAAGGCGAGTCGGGGTGGATAAGATATAGTAATCCCTTCAGCTGACTACACCTCTATCATGATAAAACAAGATATGCTGCTCCCCTTAGACCACTCTAAATTGCCCAACCTCAAATATATTGAGGAGAAGGCGCGTCAATTATCTGAGCAGTACGACCCTGGCTATCAATACTCGGTCCCCTACTTCATTGGGGCAGCCGGGGTAGCCGTTAACACCGATAAGGTGAAAGAGTACCCTCGTGATTGGACAATCTTTGGACAAAAAGAGTTGGCGGGCAAGATGCAACTCCTTGATGATATGCATGAGGTGCTGGGGATAGCCCAAGCAACACTCGGTTTCTCGGTCAATACCACCGACCCCGATGAATTGGCCCAGGTAGCTGATCTTATCAACACCGAATGGAAGCCCAATATTATTAAATTTGATGCCGAAGCTATGGGTAAAGCGTTCAACCAGGGGGAGTATTGGGTCTCCCACACCTACCCTGAGAACATCTTCGAAGAGGTACCCGAGGAGATGTGGGATAGTATTGACTTCTTCCTCCCCGAGGATGGAGGCCCCCTCTATATCGACTCGATGGTTATCTTGGCCAATGCCCCTAACCCTGATATCGCCCACGAGTTTATCAACTTCTTCCACCGACCTGAAATCTATGCCATCTTTTTGGATGAATTCCGCTACCCTTCTACAGTCAACTCAGCGGCCGATGAGTTTAGGGAGAGTGAGCCATTTTACGCGATGGAGATGTTAGATAACTATGAGCTAAAGGTCGACTTAGGAGAGCATCTAGATAAATACAACGCAATTTGGCAAACAATCCGGTACCATTGACACAAAGGGGCTAAAAGAGCATATTCGCCTTAACTTAAGTTAAGGACAGCGGTGATGAACAATAAGAAACCCTCAATTTATAAAGACCCCTCCAGTACTACCCGTTTTTTTGCAGTTCTCCTTTTTGCCGGGTTAGCCCACGGCTTTTATCAAGGAGTGCAGGAAAATTTCCTAGCAGAAATAGTGGGAATTAGTAAGTTTGAACGGGGAATCGTTGAGTTCTTCAGGGAGCTACCCGGCCTTCTTCTAATCTTTATCCTCGCCACCATGTACCGGTTTAGTGAAGCTAAAATTCTTAAGATTGGAATTGCCATCACCTTGGCAGGGGCCCTTGGAATCTTCTTAGTAGGGACGGGTAAAGTTGTTGTGGTAATCTGCATGGTGATCTACAGCTTAGGTGAACACATTATAATGCCGGTCAAAAATACCATCTCAATGCATATCGCTAAGAGTGGTAAATCGGGGGCATCCTTGGGGATGACCTCGGCTATCGACCACGCTGGACGCATTGTTGGTTTTCTTGGAGTGACGGGTCTTTTTCTCCTCTTCCCCAAACTGGGAATCTCCCCCGCTAGTGTAAAGAGTTACAAGATTATCTTTCTCATTGCCACCCTTTTACTAGCCACCGCCTTGATTGTAGTTCTAAGGATGAAAGACGGAGAGGTAGTCGTAGAGCGGCGCAGTCGCCTCTACTTTAGTCGTAAATTTGCTAAATACTATGGCCTAGAGGTTTTCTACGGAGCACGTAAACAGATCTTTTTGACCTTTGCCCCTTACGTCTTAATCTTGCAATATGGGGCCAGTACCTCTTTAGTGGCCCTCCTTCTCGCTATTTGTGCCCTCTCTGGGATAATCTTTGCCCCCCTCATTGGGCGTCTAATCGATTTTTTTGGTTATAAGATTATCATGGTGAGTGACACCATAATCTTGATGGTGGTTTGCTTCTTTTATGGCTTCAGCCACCGCCTCTTCTCGTTCAACGTCGCCTTCGTTATTGTCTGTGTCAACTATGTGTTAGACTCAATTATCTCACTGGGGAGCTTAGCTTCTTCGGTCTACGTCAAAGATATCGCCTCTAGTAGTGAGGAGATTACAGCAACCCTAACGACAGGAATTTCGGTGAACCACCTCATTAGTGTCTTAATTGCCCTCTTAGGAGGGTACCTCTGGCAGGTGGCAGGGATCGAGGTCCTCTTCTCCCTCTCTGGGATTTTGGGACTAATTAACACTATCTTTGCAGCAACTATTAAGGTGGAGAAGAGAGCCTTAAGTGAGTAGAGAGTAGGTTGCAGAAAGCCAAGACTTGAAAACAAACTCTTCCAATCCCACAACCATCAGGTCGACAACGGCCGATTGCTTAATCGGGACAGCGAAGTCTTGTGCGGTAAAGGAGTACTTCTCATAATAGTCTTGGATGTGAGGGAGGAGATAGGGGGAGAGTTTATCAAGGTCCCCCCCTACAAAGACAGCTGAAGGGTTGAGAATATCGATTAAGATAGAGACTATCCACCCCAGTTGTTCCCCAATCTCTTTAATAAAGAGGCGCTCCCCCTCTCTCCCCTTCTCCAGATTATCAACAAGGCGTTCAATTAGAGAATGGCGCTCCTTTGGGGAGAGTTTTTCAACCTGTTGCGGTTTGGGGATTTCCCCCCTCTCTAAGAATTCCTTATAACTGAATGCAATTCCGTTGAGGTTTAAATACTCCTCTATATTACACCCCTCACCCCAAACAGAGAGCCTTATACTTCCCAGCTCCCCGGCATACCCCCGTGAGCCCATAAAAATGTCTCTATCTTGGATTATTCCTAATCCAATCCCTTGGGAGAAATAGAGGAGTAAAAGGTCCGAAAGTTCATCTCTAAGGAGAGACCATTGCCCAAATGCGGCGAGGTTTGCATCATTCATGATATAGATGGGCAAGTTGAAAAACTTTTGCATCTCCTCCTCTATGTGCACACCTCTCAACGCAGGGTTGGTACAGTGGTTAACTAAACCTGTTACCCCATCATAGAGCCCTGGAACAGCGACACCAATTCCTAATATTTTATCGAGGGAGATCTCGTGGATAGCTAAGATACCACTAATTTCCCCTTCGAGACGCTTAAATAGGGCCTCTTTTGTTGAAGAGAAGGCCTCCTCTAGCCACGCCTCACCAATTACTGTTTGATCGAGCGATACTAAAGCGATGTGGATAGTTCCATTGAGACTCATATTTATGGTGACAACAAAGCGCGAATTTGGGTTAAATTTTATGGTAACTGGTTTACGCCCTCCTGTAGAGACTCCCAGCTCCTCCATTGTGATAAACCCCTCCCTCTCTAAAGTCTCACAGATAGAAGAAACAGTTGCAAAACTGAGTTGAAGTCGCTTAGCAAGAGTGGTTTTAACAACACACCCCTCCCGTTTAATCTCATTGAGCACTTGGCCAATATTGTTCTTTTTTAAAGCGGCTTGACTAATAGTTTTCTTTATCGTCACGCAGGTCTCCAAGCAGGTAGCTCTACCGCAGTAGAGCTACTTAACCGCTATTAAAGAGTCGCTTTTTTCCTCTTTATCCCCTGTCGTAACCAAAGATCAATAGGCACTTCAACATCAGAGTTAAAGGGGAGGTAAACCTTCTTCCCAGTTCCAGCCGATTCGTAAGCTGCGTAGATAACCTCCAGCACAGCGCGGCCATCTTCACCGGTGACTAACGGTTTAGTCCCATTACGGACGCAATCGATGAAATGGATCAGTTCATGGGGATAGCCTTGGTTAAAGACCTCTTCAAACATTGTGAAGCTCCACCCCTTTGATTCGCCCGCCTTCTCCGCTACGTACCCATAACCGTCGACACTGTAGGTGAGGGATGAGTTCCCTTGGAAGAGATCGGAGTAGACAACGCCTTTATCACCATAGATCTCTATCTTGTCATCCATTCCGCCGTGGCGAGCCCAGCTATCTTCAGCCACCCCAATTACATCATTTTCAAACTCAATTACAACCACCGAGTTATCTTCAGCCTTGGAGCGCTCGTAGTGGTAGATTGACTGCATTGTCGCTGAGACCGACTTAATCTTAGGGTTGCCCCCTAAAACCCAGCGCATCCAAGCTATAGCGTGGCACCCTAAATCCATCAAGGCGCCTCCACCCGATTGGCTAACGTCGTAGAACCAGTCGCTATGGGGTCCTGAGTGTTTCTCCCCATTCTTCAACATATAGACCTTGCCAATAGCGTTCTCTTTGGTCACCAAATTCCGCACCCTCTCATATTTAGGGGCAAAGGCCAACTCTTCGGCATACATCAAGAGGACTCCCGCCTCTTTGCAAGCCGCTATCATCTCATCAGCCTCTTGTAACGTGACACAGAAGGGTTTCTCCAGAATGATATGTTTACCTTGCTCAGCAGCCATTAAGGTAGCTTTGTGGTGGAGAAAGTTGGGCAAACAGATGTCGACAACTTCACACCCCGACTCCTTAATCATCTTGCCGTAGTCGTCGTAACAAGTTGGAATATTGTACTGTTTGGCAAAGTTGGCTGCATTCTCTTTATTGCGACTATAAACAGCAACCACTTCAGCCTCATGGACAAACCTAAGATACGACTCCATGTGTATATGGGAGATAAATCCACTCCCGGCTAATGCTACTTTTGTTTTTTTCATCTCAACCCCCTAACTAGTTTTGCATCTTCCTTTCACGACCATACATTAAAATTATTACCAGTAGGATAATTCCAAACAGCACTTGACGCATGCTTTGTTCAATCCTAATAGTTACTAAGAAGCTATCCATCAGCTGTAGAAGGAACGCACCAATTACAACGCCAAAGTAGGACCCCTTGCCTCCCCCTAGAGAAGTTCCTCCAACGACAACGGCAATTACCGAAATAAGGGTAAATTTATCGCCAAGGGAGATGTTGTAGACAGAGGCGAGGTAACCTAGGTAGAGAAAGCCTGTTATTCCGGCAATCATCCCACTAAACCCATAAAGGAGGGTTCTCAGGCGTGTTACATTGACCCCTGCTAAACTGGCGGTGTAGTCATTGGTACCCGTTGCCAACAGTTTTATCCCAAAAGTGGTATTGTTGATCAAAAAGTGCATAAATACGGCAAAAAGGGCCCAGATGTAGAGAATCCCTGGTATACCAAGGAACTTTCCTACGGTTATTTTCTGTAGAAGCTTGGAGGCTCCCGGAACCCCTATCCCACCGGTGATAAATTTGATAATTGCGACAACCACAATCGACATACTCATTGTCATCACAAGGGGGGGTATTCTAAAGAAGGTGACCCCAAATCCATTAATTAGGCCAATGGTAAAAGTGACCACTATTACAGTTAAAAGGGCTAAGATGAGGTTGGCATCTTGCTTTTGGGAGATTACCCCTCCCACAATTGCCCCAAGGGTGACTAGTTTACCGAGAGAGAGGTCGAGTCCATTTCCCCCACCCAATACGATGAGGAACTGCCCCCCTGAGACTAAGCCAACAAACGAAGAGACAACCAAGATGTTGATAATCAATTCGCTACTAGCAAATCCAGGAGATATTATATTACCAACGAAGAGGATTATAAGGCAGAGGAGTGGAGCAATAAATGAAGGGCTCTTGATTATCGTTTTAGCTTTGCGTAGCGCCAATGGTGTTTTTTTCATTGCTTTTCTCCTCGCATTCTTGCTGCTTTCGTTTGACTCCGTTTAGTGAGTAGGCCTCCGACCGCCAACGCTAAGATAATAATCAAACCTTGAGCTAATACCTGGAAATTGACTCCCAAACCGGCAAAGAAGATTACGTCGTTAACCAACTTCAAAACTATAGCCCCTAAAATACTACCAACAAATCCCCCTGCCCCACCAGCTAAGCTTGTCCCCCCTAGGGCAACAGCACTAATCGATTCGAGTTCATAGCCACTTCCAGAGAGGGGGTTTCCGGTGACGGTCTCCGCCACAATACAGAGAGCTGCTAGTGCGGTAAAGAAGCCACTCAACATATAGCTCTTCACCCGAATAGAGTTGACCGGCAATACCGATTCGTAGGCTCCATGGATATTCCCTCCGCAAGCCTTCAACTGCACAACATAACCGCTCCTCTTTAGATAGTGGATTCCAAATAATAAGATAACTAGGATAATGACAGAGAAAGGGATACCAACGATAGTAGTGGAGTAGATAGTGTACCAAGTGAAAGGAACTTCTCCACCCGACTGTTGCATAATCTTTAAGGCAAGCCCCCCCCAAACAATCTGGGTCCCATAGGTAGAAATTAAGGGGGGAAGTCTTAGATGGGAGACTAGCAACCCATTTATAAAGCCAGCGACCACTCCCACCCCTATACCGGCAATTATGGCGATAATCTGATGGAGGGGACCTCCCCCCAAACCCATCATAACCTGTACCACTACGACGTTGACAAAGGCTAACAGGGAGCTAACCGACATATCGATTCCCCCACCTAAGATTACAAAGGTTTGTCCTAGAGTAACCAACAAGAGGGGCATCCAGAGACGAATCTTAGTTGTCAGGTTGTAGAGGGAGTAGTATCTGCGACCAATAAAACCTAGAAGGATAAAGAAGAATATTAAAATCACTAAGGCTAAAAAGTAGGGTTTTTGGATAAAACTACGCATCCATGTTTTAGTTTTTTGTTTGTTAATCTTCATCTCTATCCCCTTGCCCAACTACTTCATGTGCTTTTTTAGTATCGAGAGCTGCCCGATAGAGCTCCGTCTCACTGAGGCGCTCTCCCACTAATTCATCGACTATCATCCCATTATCGAAAACCAGAATTCGGTCAGTGTTGTTTAACAACTCTAAATCTTCACTTGAGTGCCAAATAACGCTCATTCCCGCCTCGCAGAGGGAGTGCATAATATCGTAGAACTCCTTAGTCGCTCCTACATCAATTCCTTTGGTCGAATCGTCTAAGAGGAGGATGGCGGGATTGGTCATCAACCAGCGCCCAATAACGATTTTCTGTTGGTTACCTCCACTTAGAGAGTCGGCATTATCTGATAACTTACCAAAAACAGTATCGATTTGAGCCAATAGAGGTAACACCTGTTGACGCATATTCTTACGCAAAAATATTTTCCGTTTATATTTTATGAGATAACTGATAATCAAGTTTTCTAAGATAGGTCTCTTGGAAAAGATACCTGCTTTTTTACGGTCACCTGAGATATAGGCCAAAGAGTGGCTCATCGCTTTTGTAGCTGAACCTAAATCGACCTCCTCTCCCCCGATCTTAAAGAACTCGACTTTACACGATTTACTCCCAAAAAGAGTTAGCAACACGTCTGTTTGCCCCTGCCCCTGCAAGCCCCCCAAACCTAAGATTTCTCCCTTCTTAAGGCTAAAAGAGACCTCTTTTATCTTCTCACTGCTTAGGTTTTTGACCTCTAGAACAGTTTCAGCATCCTCTTTAACAGATGACGAACTTTGACGCTCTAATAACTCTTTATCCCCAACCATCATCTGAATTACTTGGTCGGCATTAACATCTTTAACATTGACTGTATTGACTAGGCGACCACTGCGGATAATTGTCACCCTATCGCCAATCTCGGTTATCTCTTTCATCTTATGGGAGATAACTATAGTGGAGACCCCACTCTTCTTTAGATCGCGCAGAATTGAGAAGAAAACCTCTACTTGTTGTTTATGCAAAGAGGCGGTCGCTTCATCAAAGATAATAAGTCGGGGCTTACGGGCTAAAGCTTTGGCAATCTCAACTATTTGCTGTTCATCGATAGGGATATCGGCCACCAGCTTCTCCAAATACTCATCATCAAAGGGAATCACCTTCTCAAAGGGGCGTAACGCTTCGTAGGCTTTTTCTCGATGTGTTTTTCGGTCAATTAAACCGAGGGATTTCTCCCTCGGTTCAATGCCTAACATGATGTTATCTTCAATGGAAAGTTGGGGAATTAAACTCAACTCTTGGTAGACTACAGCTATACCCTTTTTTTTGGCCTCATTGGGGGTCATTGAAGAGACTTCTTCTCCAAAAATCTCAAGCTTGCCCCCATCTGGACTCACTACACCAGCTACAATTTTACACAGGGTGGTTTTCCCACACCCATTGACCCCAACAAGGTAGTGTATTTCACTCTCTTCTAACGAAAAATTCATATTATCGAGTGCAACGACTTCGCCGTACCGCTTATTTACACCCGTAGCTTTGAAAATAACCATACCAACTTTCCACCTAAGATTATTTAAAGTATTTGGCAGCTTCTGCGCGGGTAATCTTACCATCGACAGCGTAGTAGTCGGGGCGGTCTTTGTATTGTGCCCAAACTTCAGCAAAGTTGTCGTTGGTTACTACGACTGGGACTGGAAGGTAGATTGTGTTGCCATAGGGCCCTTCAAGCAGGTCTCTATTAATCTCTTTCCCTTGTGCCAGTAAAACTGCTACGTGGAGGGCTGAAACCATACAGGAGGGTGGGTTTGCTACACCAATCGTGTCTAATCCCTGCTCCTTCCAGCGGCGCATAAATCCAACTCTAGCTTCTCCTACACTCAAGATTTCGGTACGTTTTGCGTTTTGAATAGCGGTAAAGACCCCCTCATTCATCCCGTCTTGTACCCATACTCCATCGATGTTGGGGAAGGTTGCCAACATGTCTTGCATGGTGGCCATACCAATTGCGCTGTCCCACTCTCCGCTAACTTCGTTGAGAATTTTGATCCCAGGATATTTTGCAAACACCTCTCTATACCCTTCGATACGGGCGGTGTTGGCGGGGTGTCCTGTTACTCCGTTGATAGCAACGACGTTTCCTTTGTGGTTTAACTTGTCAGCTAACCATTGTGCTGAGGCCATGGCCCAAGCTTTTTGGTTGATAGCTACGTTAATAGCATCGGGAGAGGCAACTTCGGTGTCGGTAGCGACGATTGTGACACCTTGTTTTTTGGCTTCGGCAAAGACTGGGTTAAAAGCTCTGGCGTCGGCAGGGTTAACTAAGATGATGTTACACCCTTTAGCCATCAAGTTTCTAATCTGGTCAATTTGCCCCTCTAAACTTACATCTGTGCTTTGTACAATAACATCTTTGATGATTCCCTCAGCTTTGTACTCCTCGGCGGCGGCTAGAGTCTCATCTACCATCTGGGTTCTCCACTCACTTCCTACCCAGTTGTTACTAATTCCAACAATAAACCCTTCGCCCTTCTTCTCGGCAGCTCCTGCAGCAAATACCATTGTTGCGACTAAGAGGATAAGACCGAGTGTCGACAAAAATCTTTTAGTCATACAGACCTCCTTTTAATAGATCGGCCAAAAGCCAATCGTTGTCTACTTATAATCATAAGAGGATTAATGTGGCAGCTCCTACGACCCCGGCATCTATCCCTAAAATAGATCGTTCAAGGGTAAAATCACCATAGAAGTGGCCCCTCTCCATATTTTTAATAATTCTAGGTTTGGCTATCTCAAAAAGACTTTCAACCACACCCCCTGTAAATAGGACGAGTGATGGGGAAAATATGTGGGCAAAAGTCCATAAGGCGCGACTCACAGCGGTTGACCACTCCTCTACAATAGCCTCTCCCTTAGTCAACAATCCCCCTTTTTTAACCAAATCATGAAAATCATAGAAGCCTAGCAGCTTAGCTTTTTTTGATAGAGCTGAATCTGAAGCTACACTCTCTAAACATCCAGCCTCTCCACAATAGCACTCCTCCCCTCCTAGAGCCACTAAAATGTGGCCAAATTCAGGGTGCCCGAAGGTGTCACTTTTGAAGAGTTGGCCATTGATTAAAACAGCCCCCCCGACACCGGTTCCAAATGTTAGCATCAAGGCATTTCTAACACTCTCTTCCCCTCTTCTAGCAAAAACTTCACCCAGTAGGGCACAATTGGCATCATTTTCTAGCTGCACATTACAGTTGTAGCGCTTTTGGAAAATCTCACGAATGGGGACCGCCCCCCATCCGGGCAGGGTGTAAGGGTTGTGGATAACCCCTTGATTTGTATCTAAAGGTCCGGTACACCCAATGCCAATTCCCAACAGCTCAATATTGGAGCCCAAAAGGGTGTCGACTGCTAAGAAAAGACCTTTTTCAACCTCCTTGAAGGGGGCATTAGCATTAGTAGCAATTGTGGTGGAATCGAGAATATCACCCTCGGGAGAAAAGAGCCCAATGGCAATATTTGTCCCCCCAATATCGATACCGATGCCCCTCTTTTCATTCACAGCCTTTGCAATCTCCACACTTATTATAACCCTTAAAATAAGACTGTCAAGGAAAACCTACCCCCATAAATTCTCATATTTACGCGCTTCGCCAGGCCGGATGGGTCTCCTTTGGCGAGCACTCTCAATTGCTGCAAAACAGAGGGCGAGGCTCTTTAGATTGTCGCGACCACTATTTTCTGCCTCACGCCCCTCCTCAATTGCACAAAGGAGTTCTGCCATGGTGCCATGAAATCCACCGGGGAACCACTTCCCTTTTAGGGTTGGAATAGCCATCCCCTCTTTGGTAAAGAGGTTAACTTCTTGTTCATTTAGGTCAACTCCAAAACTCTTTAAAGTCCCGTTTCTCCCTATAATGGTTGTTCGGTCTTCCTCCCCATACAGCGTGTCGGCATCAAAGGTGATACTCCCCACCCCATCACTTCCACTAACCATAACTTGGGCCAACATTGGTGGCTTAACCTGTTGATGGGGGAAGTTGGCGGTAACGGCATAAACTTCATCAATCTGTTTACCTTGCATAAAGACTGACATCATATCGAACCAGTGGATCCCAAAGTCGTAAAGAATTAATTCATGAATCTCTTCAAAAGGGGTCCCCTTTACCCAGTTGTGGTTCCAACTGATCCCCATATGGACAGCAGCCACCTCGCCAATTAGTTGAGCTTTTAGGGCTTGACGCATATAGGAGAAGTGGGGTGCCCAGCGCCCATTTTGATTAACTCCTATCTTGACCCCTCGCTTATCAGCCGCTTCAACCAATAGTTCTCCCTTATCTAGGTCAGTTACAAACGGTTTTTGACTAAGGATATGTTTTTGGGCATCGATGGCAGCACTCATCATTGTGTAACGCACCTCGGGGTGGGTTGCAAAATCGATAACCTCGACCGAGTCAAGTTTTAAAACATCTCTGTAATCGGTAAAGACTTGGGCTTCCGGGTAGTATTTATCACGCGCACTTTGGGCAGTTTTTTGATTGATATCGCAAAATGCCACCACCTTATAACCCGCCTCCCTATAGGCACTTAGGTGTTGTTCAGTTATCCCACCACACCCCACTAGGGCGATGTTGGGGTTGTAACTTTTAGGGTTCTTCACCTCGTAGGGTAATTTTGGGGCTTCAATAACCCCTTTGGCTGAGCGTTCAGCCAAGCCGTAACTTTCGTTGTGTTCTTCTTTTGGCATCTCAACCTCCCTACCACTCAAAGTTCTCTAGGTTAACTCTTTGTTGGGTTGTACCACTCTCGTAAGCTGCATCGACTATGACTTGACCAATTCGACTAATTTCAGGGCTCACCGGTCCCCTTAACTCTCTTTGGTTCTCAATACAATCGACAAGGTACTCTACCGGGTTACGGTTGGGAGCTTCTAATGTGATTGAATCTAAGACAATCCCTTCAGGGTGTTCTCTATTTTGGACCCTAATTGTGGGTTCATAGTCGTAGCTACTAATGGTCCCCTCTCGCCCAACTATGACAAACCCACATTTGGGTTGAGGTTGAAAGACCCAAGGGTCGGTGAACGTTCCCCACCGCGTCTCCATTTTAGAGAGTCCGGTTGAATATCTCACGATGGTGATACTGTGCTCATCAACCTCTAAATTAGCCGGTTCATCCATAACTGTAATAACTTCTAAAGGTTTACGCCCATTGTGATACCATGTTCCCAGCGTTGCCCCATACCCTAGGTAGTCGAGGAGAGAACCACCGCCAGCCTTTTTCTTATAGAACCACGAGTGGGGTTTTTCTCGGTTAACCTCTTCGAGTGTTGTCTCTACTTTGTCGGCCCGGTGCCACAGAGGGCCTCTGTTTCCGTCGTAGAAACGCACCTCCAATACCTCGCCTATCATCCCCTCATCAATCACCTTTTTAGCCGTTACATGGGAGGCAACCCAAGCTAAAGGCCAGTTAACCAACAACCTTTTTTGGTGTTTCTCCATCGCTCTTAATATGCGATCAACATCCTCTAGTGAGGAGGCAAAGGGTTTCTCTAAGATGATGTGAACAGGATAAAGGGCCACTTTCTCAACCCAATCAGCGTGCTCGGCTGTGGGGGGACAGAGGATGACAATATCGGGGTTGCTCTTCTCAATACACTCTTTGTAGTTGGTAAAGACTTGGTTATCTTTAAGCGAGAAGGCCTTAATAGCATCCTCCATAACTGCCCTATTTTCATCAGCAATACCAACAATCTCAACAGCGGGATGTTCAAAGGCCATTCTTAGGTTATCACCCATATGCATATGGCTAAAGTTTATCCCTGCGACTCTCCATTTTTTAGACATATTTCCCCCTTTGCAAATAGTAGATGGTTTGCAATATTCTTATTCTTCAAGGATAACACAATAATCTTTTCTTGCAACTCTTCAAGAGGGGGTTGCTCTACAACTTCTCTTTGAAAGGGGCTCTCCGACTGGGACAATTTTTCCGCTCACAGTAGGCACAGCTCTCCCAGTCGCTCTCCTGTGAGGCGAACATGAGGCCCGCAATACTCTTATTGGGGATCATTAGAGAACTCGCAGTTAAAGTAACGCCAACCTCTCCGCCTCCCCCTAGGAGCCTAAAGAGCCCTTGCATCGCTTCAATGGGCCAGATATCGACATTCCCTGAGCCAGGATTGACACTATGGGGGCGAATAATGTGCCATTTCTCACGACAGAAGGTGAGTAATTCTCGTCTAGCGAACCCGAGAGCTTGGGTCTTGGCAATATCGAGCCAAAAGGGGGCCAACATATCGAGTGAGTAGAGGTCGTATTTCTCCATCTCATCACCACAAGTAGCCACATAGGCTAGAACGCGATGAACTCCATCCAAGGCTTTGAGGGCTTTCCCTTTAAAAAACTCCTCCCCAATTGTGATTGTCGGTACCCCATCTTCAGTGTTGTGTTCATCAATATAGAGCTCCCTAACTAACACCTTGGGTTGCAACCTCTTAGAGGCCTCCTCAAAGAGTAAATTGGCCTCACCTTGGGCATCATCAAGCAATTCGTAGCGGATACTGCGCTGGTATTGAGCTAACGAGGGGGTAAATTGGGGTTTTAAAATAGTAGTACTAATCTCCCGCCTCCCTTATGGGGTCTCAACACAACTAAAAGGGGTGTTACTATAGTTGGGCCACTCCCGCTCTATTAGGGAGAGGGCATCGATATTAGCGGCAAAGATGGCCATAACACCTGGCTCCAAATTGGGGGGCATCTTCCCCTCACTAACTTTAACATGGGGACCCACTGCATCAACAATCAGCGCTCCCTCTCCTTGTGTCGGAATGAACCCCTTCATCCGAAAGAGGTGGTTTGAGACAACTGCGAGAAATTGCTCTAAAGCCTCCCGCTTAAAGGGGTAGCTGGGGAGGAAGGTGCAGTTTTTGGGGCGCCCATGAACCCCCCAGCCACTGTAAGCTTCGCCATTAATTTGCTTAAGTTCGACACCCCCTTGGGAGCTCTCAAGCAATTCGATCATCGCTTGGTCAACGACACCAAAAGTGGTGGTAAAGATGGGAGCTAAAGGTCTTAACCCCTTAATACTCGCCTTAACCCCTTCAACTGTAGCCTCATCGACTAAATCAATCTTGTTGACAATAAACCAGTCACTAAAAACAACCTGCTCTTCAATCGTTTTAAGAGACTGACTTAAAAGGTGGTAGCGCTCAGCATCAATGACACAAATCATTCCACTATAACTAATTTCATGATTGGTACGCTGTTGGATATTGGAGATTATTTCAAGAAGGGGGGAAGGTTTTGCCAACCCAGAAGCCTCAACGATGATTGCGTCGAGGTTGAGAGAGGCCATCTCTTCTACAGCAGCTACAAACGAACCAGCGAGACAACTACAGAAAATTTGTCCCCCCGATAGACTCTTCGTGGCACTAATCTCGCCATCCCCTTTCACAAGAGCACTATCGACGGTGATTGCCCCAAAGTCGTTAAGAATTAGCCCTACCCTCTTATTGGTGAAGTGTCCCAAAAGGCTGTTGATAACCGAACTCTTTCCCGACCCCAAAAAACCTGTAAAAAGATAGAGCGGAGTTGCCATTAAAAGACCTCCAATATTTTATTAATCAGCTCTTCTCTGCTCGGTATAATCGAGGAGTAGGCCAATTGACCGTTGATGTAGATACTAGGCAGTTGTTTCACCCCCACCTCGCGGCATCGGGCAATATTTTGGGGGTCGGTATATCTGTACTCGATTAGATCGACCTCCTTATCCATCGCCTTAACGGCATCTTGGGCAGCGGCCCACATATAGGTACAAGCAGCGCAAGTGAGTGAATCGAGGGTAAAGACCTCCACTAGGGGGCGCTCTAGGGCACCATAGTTGGGGAGCTCCCCCTCAAAGGGGATTTCCTCCCCCTCATAGTTCTCCACCATCTTACGGGCTGAGTCGGTCTCATGAACGGCGTGCTCGACCGCAATGGTGTTCTCTATTGGAGTGTCGTAGGGCATATCACAACCGGGAGCTATGATTAGACGTCCCGGCGATAGTGAGTCAATTAGGTCGACCGTTGTCTTCATATTATCTTGTTGGTTTCCAAAGAGCATCACCGATGTTAAGGGGATATTCCCCCCAATCGTGATACCATAGCGGTCGGTAATCTCTTTAGCTTTAGCCAAGTCGACGTTCTCATCGACCGAGATGGAGTCACATCGAGTGTGGCACATGGGTTCAATGTTTTGGGTGGCATTACCACACACGAAGAACGAAGAGAGAGAGTTCTGTGAGCGGATATAATCAAAAAGGGCACTAAAGGGGCCACTCATAAATTGGTCGAAGTGGTTGGCAGAGATTTGGGAAATTAGGGGGTCAACAACAGCTATAATGTCAGCCCCAGCCTCTATTAGGTAGAGCGAGACCGCCTTTGCCACCTCCTCAGTATACTTCAGGAGATCATGAACATACTCTTCGTTGAGCATCATGTCCATAAAAATCTCGGTCCCCCTAAGGTGGGAGGCGAGGGTAAAGGGGCCACAACAGAGGCCATAGATGGCTGTTGTCTCCCCAATTTTTGGTTTCAACTCGCGTATTGCATCGAGATGGAGTTTTAGGCGTCCCTCATCTCTCGCAGGGATTTTTGTAGGGATCTCTTCAGTCGTAGCAAGGGGGTGACTAGCTACACTAGGGGGGCCATCATCGGACCACACCATCTCACACCCCAAAATTTCAGCTTCGATTTGGAGGTCAAACATGACCGGTTGTCCATCGGGGTGGTAGAGGCGGTTAACCTCAAGGGCAGCCTCTACAAGGGGGCCCAATTCGGTTGAAACTTTCTTAGCCCCATAGCCCACCAACTTCCCAGCGTGCACTCCGGCAAAGGGGAGCCAAGGTAATTTATCGATCTCTCGTCCAGCAATAGTACCCAAAATTCTCTCTTTCCCGGTCATGTAGCTCCCCGTAAAATTATATATTTTGGCAAATACCTAAGGCTACCTCAGCGGCTGTTGCAGCGTCGGGGGTATAGTGGTCGGCTCCAATCGTCTCTCTAAACGAATCGGTTACTGGAGCTCCTCCAATCATTACCTTCACCTTATCTTTCAAGTTGGCCTCATTGACTGCATTAACAACATTTCCCATCTCTTTCATGGTTGTAGTTAAGAGGGCAGAACAGGCGATAATATTAGCATCGTTAGCAATCGCCTCTTCGACAAAGCGCTCAGGGGCGACGTCGGTTCCAAGGTCGATTACTGTGAGACCTTTCCCTTTCATCATCATCCCAACCAAGTTTTTACCAATATCGTGGAGGTCTCCCCGTACGGTCCCTATAACAACAGTACCGCGTGCTTTGGCACTACCAGCGGCTAGATGGGGTTGTAAAATCTCCATTCCAGCATTCATTGCCCTAGCAGCAATCAAAACTTCGGGGACAAAAATCTCATTGTTTTTAAACCTTGCACCCACAACATCCATCCCAGATAAAAGTCCTTGGTCTAAGATTTCTTCAGGCTTAACTCCGGCATCAAGTGCCTGTTGGACGAGCTCTTTAACTTCTTTAGCTCTCCCCTTTTGTAGAAATTCCGAAATCGCTTGCATGTCAGCCATACAAATCCCTCCATCTTTGGATTTTGTTTTAAGCTTGATCCGCGAAGCAATCATTAACGGCCAAGGTTTCCTGACTCGCACATCAACCGCGCCTACCCCTTCCCAGTTTCCCAGTGGTACCTTGTAGGTTTGTCCGTGCTTACAGTGACGGGCTCGTGGAGGATTTACACCTCACTTCCCTATGTAACCGTTACCATACGATAACTCATACTACACTACAAATCTGTAAAGATATTGCGATTTTTTATAAAATATTACGATTTAGCCCACTTATTAGGTGTGAATTTCTTGGTTATCACTCTCGTAGCGCCCTGAGCGCTTCCGGTATTGTCCTGGAGAGAGGTGCGTTACACTTTTAAACACCTTTGAAAAGTAGCTCTGCTCATCAAATCCGACCAGTCCGGCAACCTCTATTATGGGGAGAGAGGTGTTGAGGAGTAGCTTTTGGGCCTGCTCAACCCTCAATCGATTGATGTAAGCTGAGAAGGAAATATTCATCTTTTCGTTAAAGATTCGGCTGAAGTAGTTAGGGCTCAACCCCACCTCTTGCGCTGTCTCTTCAAGGGTAATCTTGTCACGGTAGTTTTTGCGAATATAACGAATTGAGCTGGCTATGACCGAGCCGTACTCCTCATCTTTTGAGGCGAACACTAGGTCGGTAAATTGGTGAAGCACTTTAGAGAGCCATACACTCATCCCCTCAATCGTTGTGTAGTGGACCACCTCGCGCTGGAAGCGGAAACTCATCTCAAGGATCTCCTCTTGAGGACCTCCTCCTTGAACGGCCGCCCGCGAGAGGAGTGAGATTAACTCCATAACCCTGAAGTTTATCCTTTCAATTGAGGCTCCGCTCGTGAAGTAGATTAACCCCAACAACTCATTCATAATCCTTTGGGCAGAACGCCTGTCCCCCCATCTTATAGCCTCTTGGAGTTCCATCTCCTTCTCAAAGGGGTAGGCTTGGATAACCTCCCCTCGATTGAGTTTAAGGTTTTGAATCTGCTCCGAAAGAAGAGATTGGGTGGTGAGAGCTTCACGCCCCTCAACCATTAAGTGCTTGGAGTAACCCGAAGCCCAACCCGCACACATCCTTAAAACCTCAGAGAGGTTATGAATTAGAGAGACATCGATTACCGCGAGGGAATTGAGGAGTTCTTGGGCCTCTTTTTTAACCCTCTCATCACCCAATAGTTTGTCACTTAAAAGCTCTTCTGGTTCAAATACCGAGACCGGTCCAGCTATGATGGCATACTCCATCCTTCCATCCATAATGACGGGAGAGACCCAATAAACTAATGAGAGGAAGGTAAAATAGGTGTAGGAGCCTCCAAAGCGTTCGGCTAAAGAAGCGTAGTGGCGATGGGTCTCAAAACACTTCTCCCCCCACTCTTTATCGAGCTTAGCAAATAGGTTTTCAACCTCAGGGCGTTGTCCCACCAACTGTTTATTAAAGAGGTCGAGAATCATGCATGGAGTGCCAGTCGCTAGGCTATAGTGGTTGGCAACATCCTTCACCCCTTGAGGAATTAGAGGAGCTTTTTTGTCCATTAACACTCCCCAAAAAACATCTGCTCGACATACTCCTCTTGGAAAGCCAAGGAAGAAGAGAGCTCTATATATTGCGCTTGTCGCCTAATAGCCTCAACTTTTTCTCCTTGGGATTTTAACATCAAAACCATCAAGGCCCCCTTCCCCGCTGCGTTGCCGGCACTTACAATCTTCTCAATTGCCACTTTTGGCAAAAGGCCAATACGCTGCGCATTGGCACTATCTATGTAGGAGCCGAAACCACCTGCAACTATCACCTGGTCCAACTCCTCCACCTTTAAGTTAGCCTTTTTGAGGAGTATTTGGCAACCGGCAGCAATTGCAGCCTTTGCTAATTGCACTTCACGCACATCGCGGTGGGTAAAAGAGACGTTATCGGTGAGCTTTAGGGCTCTCCCTTCACTTGTCATCACTAGAAAGGGGTGCTCTTCAACCATCGCCCCACTCTCATCAACTAAGCCACTCTCGAGTAAGAAGGCCATTACATCGACAATTGCCGAACCACAAATCCCTTTAGCCTTCTCCCCTTTGATGGTTGAAGTGGCCACTGTCCCATCTTGATGGGCCCAGACACGATCAATGGCACCGGGAATAGCCCCCAACCCCTGCCTAATCGAGGCCCCTTCAAAGGCGGGCCCGGCGGCAGAAGAGCAGCAGTAGAGTTTTGAGCCATCCCAAAGGGCAATCTCCCCATTGGTCCCAATATCGATATAGAGCACTTTCTCACTGCGCTCCGTTATACCAGTAGCAAGAAGGCCTACAGTAACATCACTGCCAATATAACCTGAAACTAAGCCTGGTAGAATAAGTTTTGCCTCTTGGTTAAAGCCAAACCTTTGGGCCTCTTCTAGGCGTGGTTCGCTGAAGACGAGAGTAAAGGGGGCATAAGCGATAGTGCTTGGATTGGCCCCCACTAAGAGGTGAATCATAGTGGGGTTACCCACTGCCACAATCTCTTTTAACCGCTCAAAGGGGATTGAATAACTCTTTAATAGCTCATCAATCATAGAGGAGAGTTGGCCCGTAATCGCTTTTTGAAGCTGTTCAAGCCCCCCTTCCATCTCATCGCTGTATTGGATGCGACTAATCACATCACCCCCATAAACCCGTTGTGGATTCATATGGGAGAGGTGCGCTAGAATCTCTTGGGTGTCGAGGCGCACTAGGTAGACAACAACAGTGGTGGTTCCTATGTCGATGGCACACCCATAGCTGTTCTCCTCAACATCGTCTCTCCCCTCCACTTCCCCCTCTGAGAGCAAGAAGGTTGAAACGACTTGCCCCTCCCCCTCCAAGCTTAAGGGGGCGATAGTAAGGTGCCCCCCCAACGGGAGGCGTAGACGACAGGCAAGACGTATCCCCTCATCAATCTGTTGTTGGGTTAGGAGGCGCTTTTCATCCTCATCTAAGGGGGAGCCCTCCCCCTCTAAGAGGTGCACGATACACTTCCCACAAAGACCGTTACCCCCACAAGGGGCGGCAATTTGATTAATACCCCCCTCGCTAAGGAGGTTTAATACGGTGCGCTCAATCTCACTGGTGAGCTCAACTTTTCCCTTCTCAGTAATGACGGTGAGGCGACCTATCTCTTTCACTTTTGGTAAAAATCTCCTATTTTTTGGCTTTTTGTAGACTCTGAAGCTAAATTGTGCTAATCGCATTTATTCTGTTCTCATAAAATGCATGTTATTCCCTCAGTTGCATGAATTGTAAAGGGCTAAAAAACATGCGTCAATAGAGAATAGTTCAATTTACCCACTGCTACTACAAATACACACTATGGTTATTTAGCTCCCTCTAAGTAGAATGTCCTTAATAATTTATATGTAAAAATTCTCCTCTAACTCTAAGTATAGTCAGAGACTAAGAGGTGTAAGGGTGCCTCATCCTCTACAATTGCAGGGAAGCGTCCCACCTCTTCATAGAAGCGGTTGTCGGTATTATCATCGTTGACCAGCGACACCTCTCCCACTAAGGTAGTCCCCTCTTCAGACCAAAAACGGTGGTAAACAAAGGGCTCCAAACAGATGCTCTCCCCTGTTTTAAGGGTGACCACATCGCCCCCTTTAACTTGCCGTTTAATCCCATCGATTGAGACCTCAAAAACGTCATCACTGAGCCCCTCATCGGGTGTTGAGGCATAAAGTTCAATCTTTAAGACCCCTCCCCCTCGATTGATAATATCTTCCATCTTGTGGCGGTGGAAATGGAAGGGGGTCTCCTGCATCTCTTCGACTATCATAATTTTCTCAGCGTACTGCTTGTCTGACTTTCCCTCTAAGTTGCCGTTACGTAGGGTGAAAAGGAAAAGACCCCGCTTAGCAAAGTCGCCCGAACCAAAGTCGGTGATATCCCAGCCGAGCATACACTCTTTAATCTCACTAATCTCATCTCCCCTCTTTGCCCACTCTTGGGGACCCCAGTAGGCCCAAGGGGGGAGCGT
>Ga0172377_10001359_pt1 | contig 24612 bp, 19 predicted proteins | sample Pumphouse3metaG_FD_119749 | JGI IMG/M metagenome (GOLD analysis project Ga0172377, IMG submission 119749) | Leachate microbial communities from a municipal landfill in Southern Ontario, Canada - Pumphouse #3 metaG | ecosystem: Engineered > Solid waste > Landfill > Unclassified | place: Canada... | reverse complement strand
AAATTATAGCATATTTTTTTAATATTTTTAATATTTTACCATCAATACTTTTAACTTGATTATAAAAAAAAATCATGTTATACTTTATCCATCTTAATCTAATTTTAGGAGTTAATTATGAGAAATTTGATAAATACAATTTTATGTTGGTGGAATAATTAGTTTACAGATTTGTAATTTAAATACAAATCTATTTTAATTATCCCTAAAATAATTTGTATTACAAGTATTTGACATTTAAGTCTCCTGTGATACATTCACAGGTTTTTTTATTTAAAACAATTAAATTTATTTTTAAAGGAGGGAGTTGCTAAATATTTTAAGTTTAGCAGCGAAATTTTATGCAAAGAAGTTTATCAGGAATACAACCAAGTGGAACTTTACATCTTGGAAATTATTTTGGAGCAATGAAGCAATTTATAGAAAATCAAAATTCAGGAAAATATGAAGGCTTTTATTTTATAGCTGACTACCACGCTCTTACTTCTCTTACTAACCCAGAAGTATTGAGAGAAAGTACTAAAAATATTATTTTAGATTACTTGGCAATCGGTCTTGATCCTGAAAAATCAACACTATACTTACAATCTGATGTCCCTGAACACGTTGAATTATCTTGGTTACTTTCAAATATTACTCCTGTAGGACTTATGGAAAGAGGTCATTCTTATAAAGATAAAGTGGCTAAAGGATTATTTCCAAATACTGGACTTCTTACTTATCCTATTCTTATGGCTTGTGATATTTTAATTTACGATACTGATGTTGTTCCTGTTGGAAAAGATCAAAAACAACATTTAGAAATGACTAGAGATTTAGCAATGAAATTTAATCAACAGTATAATGTGGATTTTTTCAAACTTCCTGAACCTTTAATTTTAGATGATCTTGCTATAGTTCCAGGAACAGATGGACAAAAAATGAGTAAATCCTACGGAAATACTATTAATATGTTTGCACCAAAAAAAGTACTTAAAAAACAAGTTATGTCCATAGTAACAGACTCTACTCCTTTAGAAGAACCTAAAAATCCTGATAATAACGTTTCTCAACTTTATAAATTATTTGTAACAGAAGAAAAATATCAAGAAATGAGGGAAAAATTTAAAGCTGGTGGTTATGGTTATGGTCATGCAAAAAAAGAATTATTAGAAGCTATCTTGGAATATTTTAAAGAAGCTCGTGCAAGAAGAGAAGAACTTGAAAAAAATCCTAGTTATGTGGAAGAAGTACTTAAAAAAGGTGCTCTAAAAGCCAGAACCATAGCTATAAAAAAAGTAACTGAAGCTAAAAAAATAGTAGGACTTATGGGAAATGTATATAACAAATAATTACTTGCTTATTAATGTTAATTACTAGGGAGATATATGACTAAAAACAATCATAACTTTTGGAAATTATGGTCAAAATTTGTAATTTTATTAATTTTAATACTTACAGTTTGGATTTTAATTTTAGTTGCTGGAAATCATTTTTTTCCAAAAGAATTTAATAAATTTAAGTTTATACATTATTTTCTTTTACTAGCTGTTATTTTTAAAGTTCGCAATGGATTTTTAAAGAAAATTAAAGAAAATAGACATAATAATCACGAAGAATAAGTTTGACAAATCACATAAAATGTAATATTATCTACTTGTAATAAAAGGGAGTAGTTTAATTATAGTATCAACAATCTCGATAATTAATTTTATCTGGTACTATAAACTTATGTTAATTAAGTAACGAGACTTTTAGTATAGTTTTTTGCTATACTAAAAGTCTTTTTTTATTTTAGGGGGAATCATGACAAAATATTTTTTAAAATCAAAAGAAAATTTACTAGAAGAATTTTCCACTACATTGGAAGGATTAACTGAAAATCAAGTTAAAAAAAATAAAGAAACTTATGGTGTTAATGAATTAGAAAAAACTGAACGGAAAAATTCTTTAACTATATTTCTTTCTCAATTTAAAGATTTTCTTGTTATTGTACTAATTATAGCTGGATTTATTTCCATGTTCACAGGAAATATTGAAAGTTCAATTGTTATTTTTTTTGTTATCACTATGAACGCTATTTTAGGAACTGTTCAACATTTAAAGGCTGAAGCCTCTTTAGAAAGTCTTAAAAATCTATCTTCACCTAAGGCTAAAGTAATTCGAAATAATGAAATTCTTGAAATTCCATCAAAGGAAATTGTCGTTGGAGATATTGTTATTTTAGAAGCAGGTGATATAGCCCCTGCTGACGGAAGGGTTCTTAAATGCTCTTCTCTAATGGTTAATGAAAGTTCTCTAACAGGAGAATCTGAAAGTGTTGAAAAAACTAACACTATTTTAACTGAAGAAAATCTATCTATTGGAGATCAAAAAAATATGGTTTTTTCTGGAAGTCTTATAACTTATGGAAGAGGAACTATTTTAATTACAGATATTGGTATGACAACGGAAATTGGAAAAATAGCTAAATTAATAAAACAAACTAAAGAGAAAGTAACTCCTCTTCAAGTATCATTAGATAAATTTGGAAAAAATTTATCTATAGCTATTATGATTCTTTGTGCCTTTGTTTTTACTATTAATATCTATCACGGTACTAGCACAATTGATTCTCTGCTATTTGCTGTTGCATTAGCTGTTGCTGCTATCCCAGAAGCTTTGAGTTCTATTGTTACTATTGTTCTTGCTATAGGTACTCAAAAAATGTCCAAAGAAAATGCTATTATAAAAAAATTAAAAGCTGTGGAAGGGCTTGGCTCTGTATCTATAATTTGTTCTGATAAAACTGGAACTTTAACTCAAAATAAGATGACAGCTAAAAATATTTTTTCTAACCATATCTTAAAAAACATTGAAAATATTGATATTCATAATCCTATAGAATCTAAATTGCTTAAATTTGGTTGTCTTTGTAGCGATGCTATTAGTAGTAACGGAAAAGAAATTGGGGACCCTACTGAAACAGCTTTAACAACCCTTGCAAATAAATTTAATTTAAAAGAAATTGAACTTAGGGAAAAATACAAAAGATTATCAGAGATTCCCTTTGATTCTGATAGAAAATTAATGAGTACATTATATAACATTAATAATGAAAGTACCATGATTACAAAGGGAGCTTTAGATGTTATTTTAAAAAAAACAAAGTACATATTAACATCTGAGGGTATAAAAGACATTTCTTCAGAAGATATTAATACAATTGAAAAAACAAATTTTGATCTATCAAATAATGGCCTAAGAGTTTTAGCCTTTGGATATAAAATTTTTAATTCAAAGAATGTTATTAATATAAAAGATGAAAATGATTTCATTTTCTTAGGACTTGTTTCAATGATAGATCCCCCAAGAAAAGAATCAAAACAAGCAGTTAAAGATTGTATTGAAGCTGGAATAAAACCTATTATGATAACTGGTGACCATAAAATTACTGCATCTGCCATTGCTAGAGAAATTGGAATTTTGAAACTAGGGGATAAGGCATTAACAGGAATGGAACTCTCTAAATTATCTGATGAAGAATTTATTCAAGAAATTGAACATATAACTGTATATGCTAGAGTATCCCCATCAGATAAAATTAGAATTATATCCATGTGGCAAAAAAAAGGTAATATCTGTGCTATGACTGGAGATGGAGTAAATGATGCTCCTGCTTTAAAAAAAGCTGATATTGGTATTGCCATGGGAATAACTGGAACTGAAGTTTCCAAAGATGCTGCTTCTATGATACTTGCTGATGATAATTTTGCCACAATAATTAAAGCTATTGCTACAGGAAGAAATATTTATTCTAATATAAAGAATTCTATTAGATTTTTATTATCTGGAAATATGGCTGGAATTCTAGCAGTACTTTATTCATCAGTTGTTAATTTACCAATGCCTTTTGCTCCAGTACATCTTTTATTTATAAATCTTTTAACTGATAGTCTTCCTGCCATTGCTATTGGTATGGAACCTAGTAAAAATAATGTTTTAAAAGAAAAACCAAGGGATATTAAAGAACCAATTTTAAATAAAGACCTATCATTTAAAATCCTTTTAGAAGGAGGGTTAATTGGAATATTCACAATGATTAGTTTTCACATGGGGTTGCATACTTCTCCTTCTGTTGGTATGACAATGGCCTTTGCCACTTTATGTTTAGCAAGATTGTTCCATGGATTTAACTGCCGTGGAAAAAATAGTTTACTTAAATTAGGAATTAAATCTAATATGTTTTCTGTATATGCATTTTTAATTGGAACTTTTCTTTTAAATCTTTTACTTTTAAATGATTCTGTTGGAAGTTTCTTTGAAGTATCTGCTCTTACTTTTATCCAATTATTGTATATATATTTATTTGCTTTTATTCCAACAGTAATAATTCAAATTTGTAGACATATAAAATACGATAGAAAAACTAAAATATAAATTAATATTATGTCTTCAATATAAAAATTGGCTATCAAAAGTTAGATTTTACATTAACTCTTGATAGCCAATTTTTTATGGTATTTTTTATTTAATTTATAAAATAGAAGACCATAATCAAAGCTAAAATATATAATCCTATTCCAACTTCCTTTTGTCTTCTTGTTCCTACTTTAATTAAAACATAAGAAATTATACCAGACCCAACACCATTTGAAATACTATTTGTAAAAGCTGTAAATACAATCATAAAAAATACAGGAAAAAATTCTGTAAAATCATCATAATCAATATTTCTCATACATTCTAGCATAATAATTCCCATAATTATCAATACTGGAGCTGTTGCTGCTGCAGGTATTAATAATGCAATTGGACTAAAAAATAGAGCAAAGAAAAATAATATCCCTGTTGTTATAGCAGTTAACCCAGTTTTTCCTCCTGCTCCAACACCTGATGCTGACTCAATAAATGTTGTTATTGTTGTTGTTCCTAATAATGCTCCTGTTACTGTCCCTAAAGCATCTACTAGGAAAGGTTTTTGAATATCTGGTAAATCTCCATTTTCATCTAACAAACCAGCTTTTTCTGAAACTCCCAAAAGAGTTCCAAGTGTTGAGAAAAAATCACCAACAAAAAATACAAATAAAATTGGTAAAACTTTTATACTTAACATATCTGTAAAATCCAAATGAAAAGCTATTGGTCTTATTGAAGCAGGTAAAGATATAAAACTGTCTGGAAGATGAGTTACTCCAAATGGAATTCCTATAATTGTAGTTATGAAAATACCTAACAACATATTAAATTTAACTTTATTAGCCACCAAAATAGATGTTACAACTATTCCTATTATAGCTACTATTGCCACACTACTAGTTAAATCTCCAAGAGCCAAACCATTATCTGTTATTTTAAATATCCCACCTGATTTAAAACCTAATTCTATTAAAAAAATTCCTACAACTGCTCCTATTCCTAATTTTAAACTTTTAGGAAGAAATTTTACAATTAATTCTCTAAATCCAAACATTGATAGCACTAAAAATACTACTCCAGATATGAAGTTCATTGCTAGACCTTGTTGCCAAGTAACTGCACCTGTTGCTACAAGTGTTATTGAAAAAAATGCATTTGTTCCCATGGCTGGAGCTAGTGCAAAGGGTAAATTAGCATAAATTCCCATTAATAAAGTAATCACACATCCCATTAAAGCAGTTACTGTAAAAACTGATTCCATAGGCATTCCTGCACTTTTCATAATCATAGGATGAACTATTAATATATATGCCATTGTCATAAAAGTTGTTAATCCTGCTCCAATTTCAGTTTTTATTGTACTTCCTCTTTCTAAAATCTTAAAATGTTTTTCCAAAAGATCTTTCACAATTTTTTCTCCTTTATATTAGTAGATTTTATAGCCTTTCTTTTAAACGTACGCTATATTATATCATGAAATCTTTTCTTTTTTAATTTTATTTGTTGTTTTTATTTTAGATTCAAGGTAAAATTTAATTAATTAATTATTTTTTAAAAAGGAGATATAATGGAAGAAATTTTAATTGTTTTAGAAAAAACTGAATTATTTAAAAATTTAACAATTGATGAAATAAAGAAATCTTTAAAAGATTTAAATGCAAAAAAACAACATTTCAAAAAAAATAATCTTATTTATGAACTTGGGAAACCTATTGATAAAATAGGCTTAGTCATTTCTGGAAATGCAAATGTTATAAAAGAAGATTTTTGGGGGAATAGAACTATCTTAACTCAGTTAAAAAAAGGAAATATTTTTGGAGAGGTAATGAGTTTCCAAAAAAATAAAAATCCAAATATTAATGTTGAAGTTTCTAAAAAAAGTGAAATTTTATTTTTAGATTTTAAAAAAATATTTGATTCTGATGAAGTTCTAGAGTCCTACAACAAAAAACTTGTTTTGAATATGTTCTCTATTGTCACTAAAAAAAGTGTACTATTAACTGAAAAAATTGAACACATAACTAAAAAATCTATTCGAGAAAAAGTATTCTCTTATCTTTCAGCCTATTCTTTTAAATGTAAAAATGATTCTTTTAAAATTCCTTTTAATAGACAAGAATTAGCTGACTATTTATCTGTGGAAAGAACGGCTCTTTCTAGAGAGCTTAGTAAAATGCAGGAAGAAAATTTAATTTCTTTTAAAAATAACAAATTTAAATTGATAAAAAAATACTAGTGTTGCATTGGCAACTCATTTTTTTAAAAAAATATTATATAATAATGTATAATGCTTAAGGAGGATAAAATATGATTAGAACAATAATAAAAATAGATGCAGAAAAATGTAATGGCTGTGAATTATGTGTAAAAGCATGTCATGAAGGAGCTATTCAAATGGTTAATGGTAAAGCTAAATTAATGCGTGATGACTATTGTGACGGTTTGGGAGATTGTCTTCCTGGATGTCCCACAAATGCTATTTCATTTGAAGAAAGAGAAGCAGAAGCTTATGATGAAAAAGCTGTTTTAGAAAATCAAAAGAAAAATGCAAATGAAAAAACCTTTGTATGTCCTGGCACTTTAGCAAAGTCTTTGAAAAAAGAGGAAGAGAAATCTATAACTGTTGATTCTCCTAAACCTAAAAGTCAATTGAGACAATGGCCAGTTCAAATTAAATTAGTTCCTGTTAATGCTCCATATTTCCAAAATTCTAATTTATTAATTGCTGCTGACTGTACTGCTTATGCTTATGCTAATTTTCATAATGAATTTATGAAAAATAAAATTACTATAATAGGGTGCCCAAAATTAGACATGATCGATTATAGTGAAAAATTAACAGCTATTATTAAAAATAATGATATTAAATCTGTTACAGTTGTAAGAATGGAAGTTCCTTGTTGTGGAGGAATAGAAAATGCCAGTAAAATAGCTTTAAAAGAAAGTGGAAAATTTATTCCTTGGCAAATTGTAACAATTTCAAATGATGGGAAAATACTTAACGACTAAACAATATAAACTTTAAATGCCCAATAAAAAAACAACTCTTAAATTGAAATAAATTTAAGAGTTGTTTTTTTGTTTTAATTATTTTTTATAAAATAAAATTATCTAAAAAAATAAAGGTATTAGCACTTACAAAAGTACTAATACCTAATATATATTTTTTTAAAAAATTATATTGTTTTAATCACTCTTTTTAGAAGAATAATTTAATATCTTCTTCTACAGTTCCAATTCCAGCTATTCCAAAATTATCTACTAATACTTTAGCTACATTTGGAGACAAGAATGCTGGTAATGTAGGACCTAAATGAATATTTTTAACTCCTAAGTGTAATAATGCTAGTAATACTATTACAGCTTTTTGTTCATACCAAGCTATATTATATACTATTGGAAGTTCGTTTATGTCATCTAATCCAAAAATTTCTTTTAATTTTAAAGCTATTACTGCAAGTGAGTAAGAATCGTTACATTGTCCTGCATCTAAAACTCTTGGGATACCACCAATATCTCCTAAAGCTAGTTTGTTATATTTATATTTAGCACAACCTGCTGTTAATATTACTGCATCATTTGGTAATGCTTTTGCAAAATCTGTATAATAGTTTCTAGACTTAGCTCTACCGTCACAACCTGCCATTACCACAAATTTCTTTATTGCTCCAGAATTAACTGCTTCTACTATTTTATCTCCTAAAGCTAATACTTGATTATGAGCAAATCCACCTATTATTTTTCCTGTTTCTATTTCTTTTGGCGCTTCACAATGTTTTGCCATTTCTATTATTTCAGAAAAATCTTTAACTTCTCCAATTTCTCCTGAAATGTGTTTACATCCTGGGAATCCTGTTGCACCTGTTGTAAATAATTTTTCTTTATATGAAGCTCTTGGAGCAACTATACAATTTGTTGTCATTAAAATTGGACCGTTAAAAGATTCAAATTCTTCTTTTTGTTTCCACCAAGCATTTCCATAGTTTCCTGCAAAATTATCATATTTTTTGAATTTAGGATAATAATGAGCTGGTAACATTTCCCCATGAGTATAAACATCTATTCCTGTTCCTTTAGTTTGTTCTAATAACATTTCTAAATCTCTTAAATCATGACCAGATACTAATATTCCAGGGTTAGTTCTAACTCCTATGTTTACTTCTGTTATTTCTGGGTTACCATAAGCAGTTGTATTGGCTTGATCTAATAATGCCATTCCATCTACTCCAAATTTTCCAGTTTCTAAAGTTAATGCTATTAATTCTTCCACTGTTAAACTATCATCTAATGTGCTAGCTAGAGTTCTTTGCATAAATGAATCTACTTCTTCATTATCATTTTCTAAAACATTAGCATGTTTCAAATAAGCTGCTAATCCTTTAATTCCATAAGTTATTAATTCTCTAAGACTTCTAACATCTTCATTATCAGTGGCTAAAACTCCTATTTCTTTATTTCTAATATCGTATTCTTCTCTTTTTATATTAAATAAAGCTGCCTTTGATAAATTTTCTTTATTTTCTAATTTTTCTAATAAATTATTTTTTAATTCTATAGTTGTTTCTATTGTATCTTTTATTGATTCATCATCAAAATTTGCATTTGTTATTGTAGTAAACATATTTAATGAAACTCTATGGTTTACTTCCTTAGAAATTTCTTTTCCTTCATTTCTTAATTTTGTTGCCACTTCTGATAACCCTTTTGTGACATAAACTAATAAATCTTGAAGCCATGCTACTTCTGAATTTTTTCCACAAACTCCTGCCATTGTACACCCTTGATTTTTTGATGTTTCTTGACATTGATAACAAAACATTTTATCTTCCATTAATTTCATCCTCCTAATATTTTTAATTCATATTTAATATGATTTATTATATCTTATTCTTTTCCTTTTTTATGTTGCATCTGCAACATAAAAAAATCGTTAATTTTATTAATTAACGATTTTAAAATTTACTTATTATTTTAGATGGGCATTACATAAGCCGGGTTTTGTTTTTGTTGATAATTTATCTACCCTTTCAATTGCTTAAAAGATCTAGCGACTTACCTCGAAAGACGGACGAGCAGTCCTTATCCTTTACCTTTTAGTCTTGCTCCAAAGGGGGTTTACCTAGCTTTTTCAGTCTCCTAAAAAACTGGTGGTCTCTTACACCACCTTTTCACCCTTACCTTACGGCGGTTTCTTTTCTGTGGCACTTTCCTTAAAATTACTTTCAGTAGCCGTTAGCTACCCTTTTGCTCTACGGAGCCCGGACTTTCCTCTTGAATAAATTCAAGTAACCAACTGTAATACCCAAACCTTAACTATTCTATCATAATTTCTATTATTTGTCTGTAATTTTTTCTTCTTTTTCTGAAGAATCTATTAATTTATCTATTCCTACTAAAATATTTTCAAAGTAATTTTCATATTTTGCATCAAACATATAATCCTTGTTATTAACTAAAATTAAATTTAAATCATGTTCTTTATCTTCCATTCTCAAATCTTCAGTGAATTTTAACTCTGAGGCTATCTTTTCATCATTAATTTTTTGAATAATAATCATTACAGTTTTTTGTGGATTTTCCAATTGCATACTTTCTTCCCCGTTAACTGTTTTTATATAAATAATTATATCTTTATTATTTTCTATTTTTGTTATTAATTTTTCAATTCTTCTTTTATCTTTTAAATTTAATAAATTTAATCCATCCTCTATTTTTCCAAAAGATAATATGTTTATCATTAAAAATAAAAATACTATTCTAAACATTTTTTCTCCTTTATTTTAAAAAATTTCCAAAACTTTCTTATCATTGTAAACTATTGTTTCTAATTCTTCAATATCATCAATAAGTTTTAATATAATTTCATAAAAAAATCTTTCACTTTCATAATGTCCTATATCCATTATTATCATTCCATCCTCTTTAGCATCAAGAGCATCGTGATATTTTAAATCTCCTGTGATTAAAACTTCTGCTCCAACTGATCTAGATTTTCTCCAGTAGCTACTTCCACTGCCATTTACAACAGCTATTTTAGAGATTTTCTTGTTTTCTATATCTTTTCCTGAAACTATTATTTTCTCAAGGGATAATAATGATTTTACATTAGTTATAAAATCTTTCAATAAAATAGGCTCATTTATTTTACAATATCTTCCTATTCCACAGACTTTGTCCCCATCTATTTTAGCGTCTATTATTCTTGTACTAACAAGCTTTAACTTTTTCACCAGTAAATCATTCAATCCATCCACAGAAGAGTCTAGATTTGTGTGTAGTGTATATACAGAAATGCCATTTGAAATAAGTTTTAATGTTTTCCTTCCAACTGAAAAATCTGTATTTATTTTTTTTTTAGGACTAAATATAAATGGGTGATGAGAAATTATTAAATTAACTTTAGAATTTATAGCGTTCTCAATTACTTTATCAGTTATATCTAAAGAAATTTGAACTTTTTTAATTTCTTGTTTTCTATTTCCTATTATTAATCCTACATTATCCCATTCCTCTGCATTATTTAAAGGAAATTTATTTTCTAATATTTTAATTATATTTGAGAGTTTCATATTAAAAACATCCCTCCATCAATAATTGATAATCTTATTAATATTTTATAAAATTCTTCTTCTCCTTTTCCTTTTTCCAAATTTAATTCCTTTTCTATTTCATAAATTGAGTATCTTTTACTTTTATTTAATCCAAAATACAATTCTAATAATTTTATTTCTAAATTATTTATTGTAAATGGAATATCCTCTATTTTTAATTTATCAACTTCCTCTAACTTTTCTTTTTTTTCTTCATTGGTTAAATCCAACTCTTCATTGTTTGTATTTTCTAAATAATATTTAAATTCAGCTTTTTGTTGTAAAAATCTATCTTCAATATAAATTGATATTTCTCTAGATATCCAGTTTCTTAAATATCTTTTAAAATCTCCCTTTTCTAAAGAATAATTATTTATTCCTTTTAAAATTCCTAGCATTCCCTCTTGAGTAAGTTCTAAAAATTCTATCCCTTTTTTACAAAAATGTAATGATATTATAGCTATCTCACAAATATTATCTAAAATTATTTTTTCTGTACTTTCTTCATTATTTTTTTCAAATAATTCTATTGATTCTTCCTTTGATAGAATCTCATTTAAACTAATATCTTCTAAATACTCTAAAACTTCCCCATAATCGCAAGCTAATAATTTTTTTTGGAATTTTAAAGAATCATCTTCCCTTTCAAATTCAACCTGAAAGTCTTTGTTTTCAGTTATAAATTTATCAAAATCAATATCATCTCTATATTTTTTGCTCACTAATTTACTAAAATTTTCTATTAACATTCTTTCTCTCCTTAATTATCTAGCTAAAATAGGAGCTATAAGCTCCTATTTTTTAAAATCTTCTAATTTTTTCCTTCTGCTTGGATGTCTCAATTTTCTAAGGGCTTTAACCTCTATTTGCCTGATTCTCTCTCTAGTTACCTTAAATATTTTTCCAACTTCCTCTAGAGTTTTTGGAGCCCCATCATCAAGTCCATATCTGTATCTTAAAACTTGTTTTTCTCTGCTATTTAAACTATCTAAAACTTCGTCTAATTGTTCTCTTAGTAATACTCTATTTGTTTCTTCATAAGGAGTTAACATTTTATTATCTTCAACAAAATCTCCTAATTCACTGTCTTCTTCACTACCAACAGGAGTTTCTAGTGAGATTGGGTCCTGATTCATTTCTTGAATAGCTTTAACTTTTTCAACTTCCATACCTAATCTACTTGCTAAAACTTCAGCTTTAGCATCTCTCCCTGTTTCTTGAAGATAAATTCTTGCTTCTTTTTTTATTTTATTTATAGTTTCAATCATATGGACAGGTATTCTTATTGTCCTTCCTTGATCTGCTATTGCTCTAGTTATTGCTTGTCTTATCCACCAAGTAGCATAAGTAGAAAATTTATACCCCTTTGTGTATTCAAATTTTTCAACTGCCTTCATTAATCCTATATTACCCTCTTGAATTAAATCTAATAATTTTAATCCTCTATTTGTATGCTTTTTAGCAATACTTACAACTAGTCTTAAATTGGCTTCAACTAATTGTTTTACTGCATAGTCATCACCCTCATAAGCTCTTTTTGCATAGTCTATTTCCTCTGCATGAGTTAATAATGGAATTTGTCCTATTTCTCTTAAATACATTTTTATAGGTTCATCTACTCCCATGGCAGTTGATAAACTTGCAATGTACTCTTCATAAGAAGCTGCATCTTCCTTAGCATACTCTTCCATATCTTCCAATTCATTAGCACTTAAATCTTTAAATTCAGCATTTTCAAATTCTTTCATATCTGTTGTACTTTTTCTAGAATTTTTATCAGCTTTTACAACTTTTTCTTTTCTAACTTTTTTAGAAGATTTTTTTAATTTTTCCCTTGTTTTCAAATCTTCTTCTCTTATTATTTCTATTCCTTGATCAATCATACCTTCAATTAAACGTTGTATATTTTCAAGAGATAATTCCTCTTTTAATTCTCTATTAATTTCTTCATATGTAACTATATTATCTTTCATAGATTTACGAAGAAGAATTAAAACTTTCTCATTTTTTACAAGTTCTTTCAACTCTTTCATTTTAGCGAGCCTCCTCTATAACACATCATTCTCTATTAAAATTTTTTTAAAATTATCATACTCTTTTAAAAGATTTTCAAATTTTGTATCCCTATACAATTCAGATTCTATCTTTTTTAGTTTAGTCGTCATAATTATACTTTTTCTTGTCTTTTGAGACTCTTTTATTTCTTTTACAAACCAAGATTTATATACTTCTTTGAGATTTTCTTCTAGTTTTTCTTTATCTGAAAATTCTATAGAACGACAATTGAAAATAAAAATCTCTTCCTTCTCTTCTGCTGTAATATCTGGAGAATTAAAAAATTCTTTTAAATCTTTAGATTTTATTTCTTCCCCATTACTTATTTTATTTTCAAAATAATAGAACAATTTTTTACATAAAATAGACTCAATTTTTTTATCCTTAAAATATTTATAGTAATCTACATTAGCTAAAATTAATTCAATTGTCAACTCTTCCAAATGACTGATTTTATTTTTGCTTATTTTTTCTTTTTTAAAATAAATTTCTTCATTGTTCCTCAACTGTATAAATTTATTTTTTTTAATCAATATTTCTTCTAATATTTTTTTGTCAATATTTAAAATTTTTGATAACCTATCTAGATATAGATTTCTTTCTAGTATCGACTCCACATTTTTAAAGAATTCTTTAAATCTATCTAGGAACTTTTCTTTAGACATTATGTTAGACAAATCATATTCTTTAGAATAAACTTCAAAGAGAAAATCAAAAATTTCTAAAGAATTTTTAACTGCTTTTAAAAATTTATCCTTACCAAATTTATTTAAAAATTCATCTGGATCTTTAGCATTTTCCAACTTTAAAACTCTTATATTAAATCCTAAATTTTTTAATATAAAGGCTGTCTTCTCTGTTGCCATTTGCCCTGCATTATCCATATCTAAGGATAAAATTACATTTTTAGTATATTTTTTTAAAAGATTTCCTTGTTCATAAGTAAAAGCCGTTCCTAAGGAAGCTACAGCAACATCAAATCCATAATTGTGAGCTGAAAGAACATCCATATATCCTTCCATTAGTAAAGCATAATTTTTCTTTTTTAAAATATTTCCTCTATTCTTTATTCCATATAAATTTTTACCTTTTTTAAATATAGGAGTATCTGAAGAATTAATATATTTTGGAACTTCTTTTTTATTTTCTAAACTTCTTCCCCCAAAGGCTATAATATCACCCTTAATAGAATAAATAGGAAACATAACTCTATTTCTAAAAGAATCATATATCCCTTTTTCTCCTTTTTTTGCAAGACCTAAGGTAATAATATCTGCTTTATCATATCCTTTTGTTACTAAAAAATTATATAAGCTATCCCAAGAACTTGGTGCATATCCTAGCATACTTTCTCTTATACTTTTAGGAGTTATCCCTCTATTTGAAAAGTATTCCAATGCAATTTGTCCCTCATTTTCAAATATTTTATCTTGATAAAATTTATGAGCTATTTTCATTATTTTATAATATTTTTCATCTTTTTCATCTTTAACCTTATTTTTAGAATAAACTCTTAAAGAAATATTATATTTTTTAGAAAGAGCCTCTATGGATTCTTCAAAAGATATCTTGTAATACATAGAATAAAATTTTATTACATTCCCACCTGCTCCACAAACAAAACATTTACATATTTTTTTGCTCGGACTTACCACAAAGGAAGGATTTGTATCTGGATGAAATGGGCATAGGCCTTTGTAATTAGCACCTGTTCTTTTTAAAGGAACTATATCACCTATAACATCTTCTATCTTTAACTCGTCAATTAACTTATCTACATCCTCTGAATAATATTTCATTAATTATCTCCAACTTTATCTTAAATAACTCTTATTTTTATTTTTTTTGCTGCTATTAAGTATATTACATTTTTTTTAAAAGTGCAATTTTTTTGCTTAAAAAAAGGATAGATCTTACTACCCTTTTTTCTTTTTTCTTTTATTTTAGCTGATCTGCCAGTGCTTCTGTTGCTTTCTTGATAATATAGTCTTCTTTTACCTTTGACTTAACATTACTATATTCAGCTTTCTTAAAAGATATCTCTTTTATTTTTTTGAATATATATATCTTTTTATCAATTTTTTCATATGAAACTTTATTTAACGGAGATTTATATATTTCATTTACTAATTCTTCATTAAATTCCAATCCAGGAATATATCCTGCTTCATTTATATTTTTATACAATGAATTCAATGTGTATTTATCCTTAGGTAAATCTGTAAATTTAATATCTCCATTTGATATTTTTTCAACAGATTCTTCAGCTGTTTTTAAATATTCTGAAATTGTTGCATCTGATATTTTATTTTTTATTAAAATATGACTTGCTCTTGCTGTTCCAGCTTTTTCATCTTTTTCTATTACATATATTATATGAGAACCAAAAATAGTGTCCACTACCTCTGGATATATTTCTCCTACTTTTCCTTTAAATACTGCATCTGAAAATTCTTTAACCATTGTTTCTTTTGAAAAAGTTCCTAAATCTCCACCATTCTTAGAACTTGGTCCTTCTGAAATTTTCTTAGCCATATTTGCAAAATTATCTACATTAACTTCCTTTAGTATTTTTTCAGCTTTCCCATGAGCTGTTTCTTTATCAATTAAAGAAGGGCTTATTTGTAATTCTGCTATATATGAATTTACTGAAGCATATGTGTCATAATTACTTCTATTTTCTTTAAAAAATTCCTTTAAGTCTTCTTCTGTATAACTAACATTATTTTTTAAAGTTTGAAAAATTTCTTTATAAGCTTCTCTCACTCTTAAATTAATAGGTAAGCTTTCTTCAAGAACTACTTTGTATTCCTTAGCTAGATTTAATAATTTAGATTGATTATCTAAATATGATTCTGCTTTTTCCTTTGCCTTTGCTTCTTCTAAACCACTATTAGCAAATCCTAAAATTATTTCGTCATATTCAACATTAGAAAATTCTATTCCATTTTTGTCCAATGCTTTCTTCTCAAAATTATTTTTAATTTGTTCTCTAATATCTTCTATTTTCATAGATTGTTTTAGATTATTAATTTCTTTTAAATATTCTTTATTTCCCTCTTCTTTTAATAAAGATTCTCTTATTTCTTGTTTAACAGATTCTAAATCTTTACCTTGAAAAATAGTATCTTTATTTTCATTATAAACAGTTAATATATCATTTTCTGAAACCTTTGCATTTTCAACATAATACTGTAGAACCTTCATAGCTCTTAAATTTTTTCTTATTTCTTTTTTTAAAGAAGCTTTTGTATAACCTTGAGCTTTAATCATTCTTTTAAATTGACTTTTGTCATTAACACTTTTTTCTATCTTAAAGTATTCTTTATTTACCTCTTTATTTGATATTTTTATTTTTAACTTATCTGCTAACTGTTGTGTTAATTCTTCTTCAATTGTTTTATTTAGAGCTAATACTTCATATACATTCTCATCAACTTTAGTTCCGTTTCCTCTTGAAAGTATATATTTATTTCTTGCAATATCATTAAAACTTATTTTGTTATCATTTAATTTAAATGCATAATTCTTTGTTTGTGAATAACCCATTTGAGTTATTATATACAGTGCTAATGAAGAAACAACAAATGCTATTGTTATCACATAAGTAATTACTTTCATTTTTCTTCTGAATTTTCTTATAGCCATTAGTATCCCCTTTTTTTATTTGTCATCTAGTTTATACTTTCTAATTTTTTCATATAAAGTTGTTCTTCCTATTCCTAATATTTTTGCAGTTTCTTGCTTATTCCATCTAGTTCTTTGTAGAGCCATTGCTATTACAACTTTTTCTACTTCATCTAAACTAAATATTTCTTTTTCTAATATTTCTTTAAGAGGACCTAATCCTATTACAGTTTTATTTTCCACAGTATCTGATTTCATTTTGATTTCCAATGGTAAATTTTCTATTCCTATAATTTTATCATCTGATAATATTATCATTCTTTCTAACATATTTCTCAATTCTCTTATATTTCCAGGGAATGAATATTCCATTAAATATTTCATAACTTCTCCAGAAAGAACTGGTATAGATTTATTTAAATCCTTTGCTATCCCATTTATAAAATAATTTGCCAATAGAGGAATGTCTTCTTTTCTTTCTCTTAAAGGCGGAACCTCTACTTTAAATCCAGTTAATCTGTGATATAAATCTTTTCTAAATTTTCCCTTTTCCACTTCTTCTCTTAAATCTTTATCTGTGGAAACTATAAATCTTACATCTGTTCTTTTAGATCTAGTTCCACCAACTTTCTTATACTCACCATATTCTACAACTCTTAATATTTTTGATTGTATTTTATTTTCTACTCCTGCTATTTCATCTAAAAATAGAGTACCTCCATCTAATTCTTCTAGTACTCCTTTTTTTGAAGAAAGTGCTCCTGAAAAAGCTCCTCTATCATAACCAAACAATTCTCTTTCTAAGTTTTCACTTGTCATTGTTCCACAATTTATAGTTATAAAATCTTTTTTTCTTCTGTCACTCTTTTTATAAATTTCTCTAGCTACTAGAGTTTTCCCTACACCTGCTTCCCCTGTTATTAATATAGGTAAATCTGTGGAAGCCATTTTATCTATTTTTACTTTTACTTCTTTAATTTTAGAAGATTGGCCAACTATCTCTTTTTGCTCTTCTAATTCATTAAATTTTTCTTGTAATTTTTTATATTTTTTTGTATTTTCAACATTTTCCAATGCGGGTTTTATTAGTTTTACTATTTCTTCGCCTTTTATTGGTTTTAAGGAATAGCTGTATATTTTAGCTTTATTTAATTCTTCTAATATTTCTTCTGTTTCTTCATCTACCAAACCAATTGTTACAAATTCTTTTCCTACTCCATTTAATTTTTTCTTTGCATCTGAAAAATTAAACCAAGTTAAATATTGATCTAATAAAACAACATCAAAATCACTTTCTCTTAACATATCTAGCCCATCTAATAGATTATTAAATGTTATAACTTCATAATACTTTAAAAGTTCTTTTCTTATTTCTTTTAGTACTTCTTTTCTCTCTGATATCGCTAAAATCGATTTTTTCATATCGACCTCCTATTTTATTTTATATTACTACCTGTATTATAATAGATATTCTGTGTTTTTTCAAGACTTTTATTTAAAAAATGTACTATTTCTATTAAATGGCGTTCTAATTTCTTCTATATCTTTTAAATATCCTATATGTTAGTTACCTAGATTAAAGAAATCATTTGTCGTAACAAATATTATTAAAAGAAATAACATTATCATTCCTACCTTGTGAATATTTTCTTCTTTCTCTTTATCTATTTTTATTCCTAACACTTCCAAAATAATAAATAATATTCTTCCACCGTCTAATGCAGGAAATGGTAATAAATTAAAAATCCCTATATTTATAGATAATATTGCTACCAACCAAACTAATGATCCTATACCATTTTGGCTAGCCTCTCCTACTATATTTATTATTCCAATTGGTCCACTTATTTCTTTTTTATTTACTTCTCCTTTAACTAATTTTTCAAAGCCTAGAAAAATTTGTTTGAAAGTTTCTAAAAATCCTTGGGAAGATAACTTTAATGTTTTTAATACTCCATTCTTCTTTACTGTATATTCAGGAATTATACCAAAATAATAATCATTATTTCTATCATTTTTCTCTAACTTTACCTGTATATTTTTTTCCTGATTATCCCTTAAAACTAATATATCTACAGCTTGTTCTTTATTTTTCAAATTATAAACAGAAGTTTTTATATCATTCCATTCCATTATTTTTTCATTATTTACTTTTAAAATTTTATCATTTATTTTTAAAGGATTTTTATAATCGTTTTGTCTTTCTAAAACTTTTCCTATAATAGGTTTATTATTTAAAATAATTTCCCCACTAGAATAATACATCCCAAATAAAATAACATATGCTAACAAAAAGTTCATAAAAACGCCTGCAATTAAAACAATAAATCTTACAAATGGATTTTTTTTATTAAAACCATTTTCAATATCATCTCCTATTTCCATTCCCTTTATATTTACATACCCACCAATTGGAATTGCTCTAAAAGAATACTTTGTTCTATCTCCATCATAAGTATAAACTTCAGGTCCCATTCCTATTGAAAATTCAGAAACTGGTATTTTAAAAAATTTAGCACTTAAAAAATGGCCTAATTCATGTATTATTATAACTATACCTAGTACAATAAGAGAAATTATTATCTTCATTTACCCTCCAAAAACATTAGATTTTACAACAGTATATATATTATTTGATATTTCTTCAATTGATTTTAACTTATTTTCTTTTTCACATTTTATTTCTTTCCAACCTCTAATTTTAGATATTTCACATGCATTATCATATGATTTTTTCATATAAATATCATCTTTTTCATGTATATCTTTTTCTGATTTTCCTGTTATTTTATTGTTTCTTTTTTTCATAAGCTCATTAGAAAATTTTAAGGGCATATTTATAAAAATTACTATATCTGCTCTAGGAATACCTATTTTATCAAACTCCAAATCTTCTAACCATTTTATAAATTCATTTTTTTTATTTTCACTTTCTATTTTGGAAGCTTGATGAATCATATTTGACTGAACATATCTATCTGTAATTATTATTCCCCCATTATTATAAAAATCTTCCCAATCTTTTTTGTAAGAAGCATATCTATCTATTGCAAACATTGTTGAAATAGGATAAGGATTAATATCCAAGGCTGTTTCTCCAAACTCTCCAGCTAAGTACATTTTAACTGGTTCACAAGCAGGACTTTTATAATTTGGAAAACTTATTTTTCTTACATTATATCCTTCTATTTTTAATTTTTTATATAATTCTTCTGTTTGTGTTTCCTTTCCACTTGAGTCTGTTCCCTCTATGACTATAATTTTTCCCATATATGACCTCTTTATTTTTTAAAATTTTCATAAACCCAGTTTCTTGTTTCTAAGTCTACTTTTAATATATCTTCTAAATTTTCTAAATCTTTAATTGTGTGGTTTTTCATTGCTTCCTCTATAATATCATATATTTCTAAAAATTTTATTTCTTCTTTCATAAATAATTCAACAGCAACTTCATTTGCTGCATTTAAAACTGTTGGCATAGATTTTCCAGCTTTTCCAGCTTTATAGGCTAAATCTAATCCTTTAAATACCTCTCTATTAGGTTCTTCAAAAGTTAAATTTTTAATTTTCAATAAATCTAAATGTTTCAAAGCTAAACTACTTTCCCTATCTGGATATGTAAAAGCTAACTGAATTGGAAGTTTCATATCTGTTACTCCCAGTTGCGCAATTACAGCTCCATCTTTAAATTCAACCAAAGAGTGAACAATGCTTTCTGGATGTACTATAACTTTTATTTTATCATAGCCAACTCCAAATAATTCATGTGCTTCTATAACTTCTAATCCTTTATTTACTAGAGTAGATGAATCTATTGTTATTTTTTTTCCCATTGACCAATTTGGATGTTTTAATGCTTCTGATACTTTTATATTTTCTAAATCTTTTCTACTTTTACCTCTAAAAGTTCCACCACTAGCTGTTATAATTATATTCTGAACATCTTTCTTTTTTCCAGAAAGTAATGATTGAAATATAGCTGAATGTTCACTATCAACTGGTATTATTTCTGCCTTTGGATATTTTTTTAATAATTTATTTATATAACTTCCCCCTGCAACCATTGTTTCTTTATTTGCTAAAGCTATTCTTTTCTCTAATTTAATTGCTTCAACTGTTGCTTCTATACCTATGGCTCCTGTTACTGAAATTAAAATAATATCCATTTCTAACAATTGACCTAATTTTTTTAATCCTTCTCTTCCGAAAAAGACTTTTAATTTAGGAAATTTTTTTACAATTTTATTGTACCCAACTTCAGTTCCTATTGAGACATATTTAGGAGAAAATTCTTTTATTTGCTCTATTAACAAGTCATAGTTACTATGCCCACTTAAAGCTAATACTTTAAATTCTTCTCTTTTATTTCTAATAATTTCCAAAGCATTTGTTCCAATGCTACCTGTAGATCCTAATATAACTATATTCTTCATATTTTCCTTTCTAATAAATAAATATTTTCAATAAATTATAAACAACTGGAAGAACAAAAATCATACTATCGAACCTATCTAGAATACCGCCATGTTCTCCTAATAATTTTCCTGAATCTTTTATTTTAAATTCTCTTTTAAACATTGACTCTGCTAAATCTCCAATTTGAGCTGTAACACTTATAATTAATCCTAAAAATAAAATTAAAATTATATTTATATCAAGAATATGAAATAAACTATTTAAGATTATAACTGTGATAGTTGTAAATAAAATACCTCCAATTGTTCCTTCCTTTGATTTTTTAGGACTAATTTTAGAAAGTCCCTCTTTAAAAAATTTTCTTCCAAATTTCATTCCTACAAAATACGCTGCACTATCGCACACCCACACTGAAATTTGAATTAAAAGAATTAATTTTCCACCATTTGGTAATTTTTCCAATAATAATATATGACTAAATAAAATTGATATATAAAATATCCCTAAAAGAGTTATCCCTACATCTCTACTTGTATTTTCTATTTGATTTTTACCCATTCTTATTATCATTATTAGTATAAATAAAAATATTAATGGTGAAAATAAATTCATTTTATTTTCTAAAACCTTTGAAAAGTAAATACAATTTGGAATTAAAATTCCTGCTAAAATTCCTATTTTTAAATATGGTTTGTTCCCTATCTCTTCTGACATTTTATAAAATTCATATAGACCAATTCCTATAATTACATTTGAAAAAATTAATAAAGGAAATCCTCCTACATAAAAAATATATATTAGTATAGGTATTCCTAATATTGCTACTAATATCCTACTTAACATTTAATCTCCCCCCAAATCTTCTCTCTCTTTTATTATAATTTTTTATTGCTTTATCAAAATCTTTTTCTGTAAAATCAGGCCAATAGGTATTAGTTACATATATTTCTGAATAAGCTAATTGCCATAATAAAAAATTGGATATCCTAAATTCTCCACTTGTCCGTATCAATAATTCTGGGTCAGGAATTTTATTATATAAAAAATCACTGAAATTTTCTTCTGTAATTTTTATTCCCTCTTCATTTGCTTTATTAAAAGCATCTATAATTTCTGCTCTCCCTCCGTAGTTAAAGGCAATGTTTAGAGTCATTTCATAGTCCTTTGAAGTTAATTCCTCAAGGTTTTCAATCAATGCTAATAAAGAATTACTAACTCCCTCTTTTCTTCCAGATACTACAAATCTAATTTTATTTTTTAACAAATTTTTTCTTTCTGAGTTTATATATAATTTAAATAGTAACATTAATGCTTCAATTTCTTCCTTGGATCGTTTCCAATTTTCAGTAGAAAATGCATATACTGTTAAATATTTTACTCCTATTTTCTTAGAATATGTCACTATTTTTTTTAAAGTTTCTGCTCCTGCCTTATGTCCCAAAACTCTAGGTTTATTATTTAGTTTAGCCCATCTTCCATTTCCATCCATTATTATAGCTATGTGTTTTGGTACGTTTATTTTTTCCTCCAATTTTTCCCTCCTTTCAATCTACTAAATTTTAACACATATATCCTTTTTTTTCTATATTAAAAAGAGTTACTAAAATAATATTTTAGCAACTCTTTTTTTCTTGTTATTTTAAATTACATAAATTTTACAAAGAATGGTACTAATACTAATGAAACTATAGTCATTAATTTTATTAATATATTTAATGCTGGACCAGAAGTATCCTTGAATGGATCTCCAACTGTATCTCCAACAACTGCTGCTTTATGTCTATCAGAACCTTTACCATCACCTTTATAACCAGCTTCTATTTGTTTCTTCCCATTATCCCAAGCTCCACCTGCATTAGCCATCATTATAGCCATTAGGATACCTGTTACCAATGCTCCTGCAAGTAATCCTCCTAATGCTTCAACTGACCACATTCCTACTAAAATTGGAGCCATTAAAGCTAATATACCTGGTAAAACCATTTGTCTCAATGAAGAATGAGTTGAAATTTCAACACATCTTTTATAATCAGGTTTTACTGTTTTATCCATAATTCCTGGCATTTCTCTAAATTGTCTTCTTACTTCTTCAACCATTTCCATAGCTGCTTTTCCAACTGCTGTCATTGTTAAAGCTGAAAATAAAAATGTTAACATTCCACCAAGAAATAATCCAACTATTACATCTGGATTAGTAACATCTATTGATAATGGTTTTCCACTTTGAACAATTACTGCTTCTCTATATGCTGCAAATAAAGACAAAGCTGTAAGAGCTGCTGAACCAACTGCAAACCCTTTTCCAACTGCAGCAGTTGAATTTCCAACTGCATCCAACTTATCAGTACAATTTCTTACTTCCTCTGGAAGCTCTGACATTTCAGCGATTCCACCTGCATTATCAGCTACTGGTCCATAGGCATCAACTGCCACAACCATTCCAGTTGTTGCTAACATTCCAACTGCTGCTATTGCTATTCCATATAATCCTGCTGCTTTAAAGGCAACTAAAATAGCTGCTGCTATTGTTAATATTGGAGCAACAGTTGATTCCATTCCAACTGCTAAACCTTCTATTATAGCTGTTGCTGCTCCTGTTGCTGCTGCATCAGATATTCTGTTTACCGCTCTTTTTCCTGTATCAGTATATAATCCTGTAAAATAGGCTATTATTAATCCTGCAACTAACCCAGAAACTATTGCATAAAATACTCCTATTTCTAATTTTAATATTGAAACTACTCCGTAAGAAGCTATTATTGTTAATATTCCAGCTATTCTAGTTCCACCTTCTAATTTAGCGTGAACTTTTTCTGGGTCATTTGTTTTTACTGTAAATGTTGCTATTATTGATCCTATTATTCCTAAAGCTGAAATTAAAATTGGTGCAAAAGCATAGTTTAATGTATTTTCTTTCATTGTAAAACCAATAGTTATAGCTGCTATTATTGATCCTACATATGATTCAAATAAATCTGCTCCCATTCCTGCAACATCTCCAACATTGTCTCCAACATTATCAGCTATTGTTGCTGGATTTCTTGGATCATCTTCAGGTATTCCTACTTCCACTTTACCAACTAAGTCTGCTCCAACGTCTGCTGCTTTTGTATATATTCCTCCACCAACTCTTGCAAATAAAGCTATTGAAGAAGCTCCCATTCCAAAACCTGTTATATCAGTAAATGATGTTACATTTTTCCCCATTACTAGAACTAAAATCGATAACATTAGCATTCCTAATCCTACAACAGAAAGTCCCATTACAGCACCACCTGCAAAGGCAACATCAAGGGCTTTAGCTAACCCACCTTCTTTAGCTGCTACAGCTGTTCTACCATTTGCTTTTGTTGCTATTCTCATTCCAATATTACCAGCTAAAGCAGAAGTAATCGCCCCAAGTACAAAAGCTATTGCTGTATTAAATGAAATTAAAAATCCTAAAGCTAAAGCTACGCCTATAACAAACCAAACCAAAATTTTATACTCTGCTGTTAAAAAAGCCATTGCCCCTTCTCTAATTGCCTCAGTTATTTCAGCTACCTTT
>Ga0172377_10001356_pt1 | contig 24636 bp, 24 predicted proteins | sample Pumphouse3metaG_FD_119749 | JGI IMG/M metagenome (GOLD analysis project Ga0172377, IMG submission 119749) | Leachate microbial communities from a municipal landfill in Southern Ontario, Canada - Pumphouse #3 metaG | ecosystem: Engineered > Solid waste > Landfill > Unclassified | place: Canada... | reverse complement strand
CTCGGTTCTGGAGATATGATTGCCTAATCCGTAGCTTACCCGGCAATGATGAGTTACAGAAGATTCACACGGCGGTGTACCGTGACAAAGTGCCGCGCTTCCCAGCGCAGTAGCGGTTTCCCGAGAAACTTTTAGTTCGGAAAAAAGTTCAGCAAGCGTGGTGGTGTCATAATTGCTAAGTTGCAGTTTTTCCTGGAAATTGTCATCCCGCAGGTCGAACATCGGGGTATTGGCAATGACCGCTTTTTCGCACTCGTAATAACGCATGATGCCGTCGCGGTCGGAGGGATATTCCTGTGCCAGATATTCGGCAAGATCATCAACGCCGGTCTCGGGCAGAAAAAGATGCCTGGACGATTCGGCAAGATAAAGTTTGCTCCGGAACGGCGCTTCTCTGACTACATCATCAATATTCATTACCTGAAGCATTTGCGTAAGAATGTTTTCAAATCCACCGGTGAAGTGGAAGCCGGTATCAAAATAAATTCCATCGCGGGAAAAACGCCGCATATAGCCGCCGATTTGAGGTTGAATGTCGATCATTACGACGCTTCTTCCGGTCATTGCCAGCAAGAGCGCCATGGTCATGCCGCCGCTCCCGGCTCCGGCTACTACGGTGTGCTTGGGTGGATTGGTCATTGCTTTCACTGGTGTTAAATTACCAGTCCGCCATTCACAGGAATCACTTGTCCGTGGATGTAAGAGCTGTCCGGACCGCAAAGGAAGCTGACCGCGCCCGCCACTTCTTCCGGAGCTCCGGCGCGGTTGAGCGGAATCAGTGGTAAAACTTTGTCGGTCGGGATATGTTCGGTCATTTCAGTAGCGATAAAGCCCGGCGCCACCACGTTGACCAGAATACCCTTTTTGCCGATTTCGCGTGCGAGTGCTTTGGCTGCTCCGATTAACGCGGCTTTTGAGGCGGAATAATTTACTTGTCCGGCCTGACCGGTTTGACCTGATGCTGAGCTGATAATGATGATTCGTCCGCTTTTTCTGGCCATCATTCCGAAAATCAACGGCTGGACAGTATGATAGAAACCGTCAATATTGGTGTCCATGACGTCGTCCCATTCTTCGGGTGTCATGAATACGAAAAGATTGTCTTTAGCGATTCCCGAATTGTAAACGACGACATCCGGCGGATTTTCGGTCAATGGCGCAAATGCCGCAGCGGTGGCGTCGCGGTCGCGAACGTCGAAAGTCAACAGGGTGAATTTTCGACCGCAGGCACAGATTTCATTGTTTAAATTTTCGCTATGAGTTCCGCTGTTTCTGGCGGTCGCGATAATATCAAACCCATCTTTGGCGAGCCTGATTGCGATGGCGCGGCCAATTCCGCGGCAGCCGCCGATAATCAAAGCTGTCCGGCATGCATAGTTATTGTCCTTTGTCATTTTTACCCTGTAGTTACGAACTTTAATCTGAATCGCTAAATGTTAAACTTTTCGAGGAAGTCGGCGTTCTGGCTTTGAACTCGCAGTGAATGCCACCACGTCGCTCAAGATAAAACACTGCCGCTATCCGACCAACCGGATGTTAAAATTACATCATGTTGAAGGCATTGTCCAGTTTGCGGCAAAGGAATTTTGGACTTTTGCCCAATATTGGCGGGGTGTTCTTCTGGTCATATCGGGCGCATGTGTTCGCTTGTGAAAATTATGATTTCGCGGTGACTGTGATTTTTCGTGAGTTAACATCAGTTGCGGTAAGCTCAACCATAATCGCATTAGCGGGTATAATTTCTGAAATACGTTCCGGCCATTCAATGACGCACCACGCTTCCGGGTCGTTCAGATATTCGTCAATACCGAAATTCAAAGCGGAACGTGCATCTGAAATACGATACAAATCCATATGAAAGAAATAACCGCCGTCAGGACAGCAATATTCTTGAATGATGGTGTAGGTCGGACTTGATACCGGTTCCAGTATCCCAAGTCCGCGTGCAAAACCGCGGGAGAAAACGGTTTTACCTGCGCCGAGGTTTCCGTTCAGGGTTACGACAGAACCGCGAGGCAACGATTGAGCCAGTTCGCTGGCGAAGTTTTCAGTCGCGGCTTCAGAATTACTGATGAATGCTTTAGGTGTTACGATGTTCATAGCCTGTCTTAAATTCCTTTAATAAATTGTGACCGTCTGTGGAGGTTACGCCGTAACCCGATTCAAAATGTCCGATACAGGTCAGTTTAGTTTCGAAATCCCAGAGACGTTCAAGTTGTTGCGCGGCATCCGGAGAAATCGCAAATAATAGTTCATAATCTTCGCCGTCGCACATCGCAGACGCCGTGTCGGTGTCATTGCGCAATGGAATTGTTGGCATATCAATAATCAAAGCCAGTTTCGATGCTTCGGCGATGCGTGAAGCATCAAGCAACAGGCCGTCGCTGACATCAATCATCGCGGAAGTAAATCCCTGAGCCAGAAATGCTCCTTCAGCCAGGCGCGGCGCAAAATCAAGATGATGTCCCGATTTCAGAGAATCTCCAAAACATCCGGTGGCATAAAGCAGGTCGCCGGCTTTGGCATTGGAGCGTAAACAGGCGTTTCCGGGTTGACACCAACCTAAAATCGTCAGTGACATTACATCTTCAAGTCCATCCGCGGGCAGGGCGCAGAGATCGCCGCCGCATATTGAAACATTCCAGCGGCGCGCCTCTTGTTCCAAACCATAATAAAATGCGTTGAACCAGTCATCATCAGCGCGTTTGGAGGCTAAGCTCAGCAACGCATACGCAGGCGTTCCACCCATTGCCGCGATATCGCTGAGATTACGTTTCAATAATTTGGCGGCAATGCGTTCCGGCTTGGTATCAGGATAGTAATGAATTCCGGCCGCCATCTGATCAACGGCAGCCAGCAGGCAGGTGTTCCCAAAATTGATGACGGCACAATCATCACCGGGTCCGGTGGTAATTTCTGGGCGCTGTTGAAATATCGGCAGTATTCGTTGTAAGGTTGCTAATTCATTCATGATGGTCCACCGTAGTTTTGGCAATGATTGATTTCGGGATCGGATTTTGCAGTGCCGGCAACTTGCGGAGTTGAATTTTTTTCAGACTGCGTATTTTTGTCAATGGTTCCAGGTCGCTGATCGGGCATTCTGAAAGCCAGATTTCCTCCAAAGCGGTTCGGGTCAGCGGCTCCAGAGAATATATCAGCGTTTTTTCGATTTTCATATTTTTCAACAGTGGCAGTGCGGATAACGGTTCCAACGATGAAACCGGACATTGTGAAATAAAAAGTTGCCGAAGTAGCCGGCATTGCGTCAACGCTTCCAGATTTCTAATTGGGTTGCCTCCGAGAAAGAGATTTTTAATTTGAGTACCGGACAACGGAGTGATATCAGAAATTTGGTTAAGGGTGAGGTTCAGAGTTTTTAGATTTTCACATTGTGCGAGCGGTTCAACAGTGAGTAGCGGGCAATTGATTAGTTCCAGTTCCGCGATGTCAGAGTTAATCAAAGGTTTCAGACAAAGCGGCTTGGCGGAATTGATTACCGTCAATGACGTGAGCTTTAAATCACGGATGAAGTCGAGATTGCCCGGTTCTGAAACAGTCAGCATTCGTAAATTGTGCAGTTTATTCAACGCACTTAAATTTTTAACCGACGAATAGCGCAGTGAAAGCTGCTTGATAGGCACTGGCGGCATGGTATTCAGATTTAATTCTGAACAGGCATTTAATTCAAGAGTATTTAGTTTTTTTGAATTCAGCAGAAAAGTGAAATCATCGATTCCTGCGCAGTAATCCAATGAGCAGTTTTCCAGTTCCGGCAGGGACGGAATTGGGGTGTCGATAGCGGCATTGGTCAAGGTAAATCGGGTCAGCGGCAAATTCGATAACGGCGTTAAGGAAACGGAGCATGGATTTTCGGATAAAAAACGTATTGATAAGTGCCGAAGATTGCGCTGGTGTTCAATGCCGTTCAAATTGATCGCCGTATTGCTGAATATCTGCAGCGATTCCAGATTCAGTTCAGCAATGATATTCAGGTCGTCAAGCTCAACACGATCAAAAATCAGTTCGACAATAGGAAGCTCGCTCAGCATTTCGAGATTGTCCAAGCGATTTCCGCGGAAGAGTAATCGCAAAGTTCCGGGAGCAGACGGCAGCATTTCCAGGGTGCCGTCGTTCCATTGCGGATTGACTTTGCGGAATTCCGGCATCATTGAACCGAGTTTCAGTCGCATGGATTCGTTAATTTCCGGAGGTTGCGTTGAACATGCTGACAGTAAAATAACCGGCAGCAAAAATCCGTAAAAAGTAATAACTAAAATTCGCGCGCGCATAATGCGCGCGCGAATTTTATGGCTGAATGTGATTATAGATTTTGCCGGCATTGCGCTGAGAGTGCGTAACCCATCAAAGTTTAGCACAGAATGAGGCAAGGCGTTCAACTGCTTTTTTGATGGTATTTTCATCGCAGGCGTATGAGAAACGTATTGTTCCTTCCGCGCCGAAACCGGTACCCGGCACTGCGGCGACTTGCGCTTCTTCAATCAGGCGGTCGCAGAATTCAATGCTTGGAATGCCGAACGACGAAATATCGATCATGACATAAAATGCTCCTGACGGACGCGGCGTTTTGGTACCGGGCACTTTGGCCAGTAAATCACAGATCAGATCACGGCGGCTGGCAAAGACCTGGCGCATTTTTTCACATTCTGCGGCACCTTCTTCCAGTGCCTTAAGCGCACCGTATTGTGCGAAAGTTGTCGGATTTGAAGTCAGGTGACTTTGCAAGGCGCTGATTCTAACGGCCAGCCATTTCGGGGCAGTCAGATAACCGAGACGCCAGCCGGTCATAGCATAAGCTTTGCTGAAACCGTTTACTGTGACAGTCAATTCTGCGATATCGTCATTAAGCGAGCCGATGCTGATATGCGGTTTGTCAGCATCAAAAACCAGTTTTTCATAAATCTCATCAGCCAGAATCATGAAATTATGTTTTACCGCGATTGCGGCAATTTTTTCAAGTGCTTCACGGCGATAAACTGAACCGGTCGGATTTGACGGTGTACAGAGAATCATCAACTTTGTTTTGTCGGTAACTACGGCTTCGAGTTCATCAGGCATGACTTCGTAATTATTCTCCGGCAGAGTGTTGACAAATACGCAGGTGGCTCCGGCGGCTTTGACCATTTGAGGATAGCTTACCCAATACGGGGCAGGGATGATGACTTCATCGCCGGGTCCGCAGAGTGCCGCGACAGCAATAAAATCAGAGAACTTGGCGCCCGGAGAAACAATGACCTGCGACGCAGTAGTTTTAATCCCGTTATCTTTATTGAATTTATCGACAATGGCGTTGCGCAATTCAATTATTCCGTCGGACGGAGTATAGGTGGTTTTTCCTGCTTGCAACGCATCGATACAGGCTTGTTTGATGATCTGCGGAGTTTGAAAATCCGGTTCTCCTGCGGACATGATACAGACATCAATTCCCTGAGCTTTGAGCGCTTTGGCTTTGGCTGAAATGGCCAGCGTTTCAGACGGACTCATTTCGCTCATCGTGCCGAGTGTAGTTTTTAGGTTATTCATGAAGCATTTTCTTTGGGTTTTGTGGTTTATGTTTGTGTTATACGCCCAAGAAACACGTAAGATAGCATTAATTCATGAATTTACTAAATTTCAAAGACAAAAAAAGGCAAAATATTACCAGTTTTTATATTTCAACCATTTGTCACGCAGTTCCTTGCCATGTGCAAACTCTTTTTCAAACTCATCGAATTTACCGTTTTCAATGATTTCGCGGAGATGTTTCCAGCGTTTTTCAAACTCTTTGATGGTAACCAGCGCAGCCTGCTGATTGCTTTCAATGATTTCTCGCCACATCCGCGGTGATGACGAGGCAATGCGGGAAGTGTCGCGAAAACCGGTTGCGCAACCGGCAAAGCGTTGCTGTTGCTGTTCCGGAGGACAATCCAAAACCGCTTGTGTCAAAGCCAGCGCCAGAACATGCAGGACATGGCTGGTGTGGGCAACCAGAACGTCATGTTCTTCCACGCCGATTTCAACGGGTTTTACGCCGATTTTATGCCAGAAATCAAGCACCGTTTTAAGTGCGTCGGGATCGGTATTGCGCGTTTTAGTCACGAATGCTTCAGCATTCTTATAAAGAGTCGGAAAGGCTGCTGCCGCGCCGCTTTTTTCGGTTCCGGCCATGGGGTGGCTGCCGACAAAGTAAACGCCGAACGGCCGCAGAAATTTTTCACCGCATTCGACAATTGATTGTTTGACGCTTCCGATGTCAGTTACGATACTGCCGGAACGCCATTCGGACGCATGTTGTTCTATAAAATTCATGATTATCGGTATCGGCAGACAAAGAATCGTCAAATCAGCTTTTGCGAGTATTTTTTTGACATCGTCAGAGGTTTCGTCAATTACGTCGTTTTTAACTGCCCAATCCCTTGTTTCCGGATTTCTGGTCCAGCCTATGCGATGCCATTTTTGTCCGCGCAATGCCATTCCCAATGAACTGCCAAGCAGTCCAAGCCCGATGATGGCGACGCATTTGTCGTCAGATTTGATGTCGGTCATTTTGTCTTTCCGAATTATGCTGTTTTTTGAATTAAAATCAGTTTTAATATAGCAGTTCGTAATAAAAAGCTCAATTTATTATTTTTGATACATTGAAAAAAACACCTTTCCTGACTATAATAGTCTGATTCTATTATCTCAAAATTTATAAAATACTAAAACATGAAGAGGCAAAATGACATCGTTTAAAATGAGAAAGCTGTCACTGACGTTATTATCCGTTATTTTATCAGGGTCAATAGTGTCTGCCGACGACAGTTCTGTCGTCAAAACAGAAAAAGCAGAGATAACAGCCGGAGCCACCGTCACCCCGGCACAGCATGAAGTGCTGGTTGACCAGTTACGTTCGCTTTTGGCACCATCAGAAATAAGCAAAATAGAAAAAGCTAAAAGTTTACCGTTGAAGCCGTTTTATAAGATAATTCCCGGAGTTGACGGGTTTTCAACTTTAGTTTACTATTGTCGCTATATTGAAGTTAACAAAGAATTGGTCAACGCGATGGAAAGTACAGTTACCAACCAGGGGATTGTAGAGCGTTCTTCGGAGCAGAATGTCATTGTCATTCATGACCGTACTGACAAAATGACCGAACTGGCGAATGTCATGATTGCGATGGACGTTGAAGCTCCGCAAGTTTTAGTTGAAGCTAAAGTGGTTGAAGTGAATGTCGGCGACGGCATGCAGCGCGATTTTGATTTCAAGTTCAGGGGTACCCACGGTTCGACTGCCGGAGTTGATACTTCAATTCAAGGTCAGTCAAAAAGTGACAAAGGCTTGAATGTGGACTGGTTTCCATATGTTTCAGGTAGCAAAAATTTTGAGATCAATTTACAATGGCTCATGCATGGGCAGCGGGCAAAAATTCTTTCGGCTCCCAATATCATTGTTTCCAGGAATTCGCCGGCAACTATCACTACCGGTGAAGAAGTGCCGATTCAAAGCAGCAGTACTGTCGGCAGTTCGACCAATATCTCTACCACCTTCAAACAAGTCGGGGTTATTCTGGAGATTATTCCTAAGTTCATCAATAATGATACGGTAACTTTGACCGTTGCGCCGGAAGTTTCCAATATCAGCAGTTATACCAAGATAACCAGCGGTGAAACCAGTTACGACGCTCCGCATGTTTCGGTCCGAAAGGTTGAAAGTACCTTAACTCTGTCGGATGGACAGGTAATCATGCTGGGTGGACTTTATTCAGATAAAGAAACAATTAATGAGGAAAGGACGCCGTTCCTCTCTGATCTCCCTTATATCGGGGAGTTTTTTACCGCGAAAAACCGAGGACGTGAACTGGTACAATTGATATTCTTTCTGCGTGTCACAATTCTTTCACCTGATGTTATTGCCAGTTCGGTAATTTATGATCCCGGAGCGCAAGCTAAAGAAGTTCGCAAAATCGGTACTATGTTGCAAGAGTCCACTGAAGTATTTCCAAAAGATCAGGACGCCAATAAGACAACCTTGGAACAGATTGAGAAAGAGTTTCTAGACCGCGATAAACTCAGTAAAGATTGAGGCTGTCAGTGATGAAGTTAAAACGTAATCATATTGTTAAAGCCTTGCTCGCCGTGGTATTGGTTGCCGGTTTGGGTGGCGTCTATCTCTGGTATAGGTCGCGCCCCATCAATAATAAAGAAGACTCAAGCGAAACCGGTGAAAAAGATAATCGGGCTCCAGACCGCATTTTTACCTTGAAAAAAGGCGACTTGGTACTCGGAATACTTCAGTCCGGATCGGTCAATGCTCAGAAAAAATATAAACTGTCATTGGAGGCTGCCTTCAATACCAAATTGGATTGGGTAATTCCTGAAAACAGTTCGGTCAAAAAAGGCGATGTCCTGGCAAAATTTGAAACCGAGGAACTGATTGAACGCATTGATGATCAGCAGATTCAGGTTGAGAATAATGAAAAAGAACTTTCAATCGCAATTGAAGAAGAAAAGATTTTGCTTAGTACTAATCGCGCAAGTATTAAAGAAGCTCATGACCGGGTGGTTGATACCGATAATAATCTGCGAAAATACTTGAGAATTGAACGTCGTCAGTTGCGCGATAAACTGGAACTGGAGGTTGATAATGCCGAAATCGCGCTGGTCGCTGCGGAAAATGCATTGAAGAAAAAGAAAGAAACACTGAGCCAGTCGGTGTCGGAGCAGTCAAAACGTGAAGAAAATGAACAGGAACTCAAAAAACTTCAAAATTCCATTGATGCTGCTCATAATAATATCAGCAATGCCCAGCGCGATTTGACATTGTTTAAACGTTACACCAATCCCAGCAAGATTACTTCGCTGGAAAATGCGTTTGCGCAAGCTCAGTTGAATAACGAAAGAGTAAAAATATCTACGGCTTCACAACTTGTCCAGAAACGTCGCCAGATTGCCAATATCCGCCGTAATTTGCGTAATAACCGAACACGACTGGAAAGGTATCAGTCATATCTTGAAATGATGCAGCTGATCGCACCGGTTGACGGTGTGGTGATTTATGGTGATCCTGACGCACGTTATGGCAGAATTGAAATCTCTCTCGGGATGGATATTCGGCGAAATCGCATTCTTATGACTATTCCGGATATGAATAATCTGGTGGTTGACTTTGATCTTCCTGAACAGTTTCGTTCCAAGGTTAAAGTTGGCGATCGTGCCATTATTACTCCCGAATCTATGCCGACTCTGAAAATTCCCGGAAAAATCCGTTCGATTGAAACATTGCCGGTAAATATGATTATCTGGGACCGTAATTCGCCCAAAATTTATAAATCAGTTATTGAGCTGGATCGGCAGGAACCGTTATTGGTCAGCGGTGTCAATGTGCAGGTGAATATTGTTACCAAAACCATCAGAAATACTCTTTTCGTTCCGATTGAAGCCGTTTTTGAAGACAAGGAACGTTTTATTGTCTATAAAAGCTCTTTTGGCGTACCGAAAGAAGTTGAAGTCAAAATTGGCGATTCCAATGATAATTCTGTACAAATTCTGAGTGGACTTGAAGAGGGAGACAAAGTCTATCTCTATCGTCCTTATCAGAAAAAAGGTCAGGATGGTTCTTAAGGCTGATTATGAACTCGAAAAATAATTCCGCAGTTGTCAGGCTTGACAATATTATAAAAACTTATCATCTGGCAACCTTGGATGTCCCGGTCTTAAAAGGCGTCAACATGGCAGTCTGGCCAGGCGAATTTGTTGGCATCATGGGAACTTCAGGTTCCGGCAAATCGACTTTGCTGAATATTCTCGGCCTGCTGGATACTCCTACAGACGGTAAATATCAGCTGGATGGTCAGGAAGTGCAGAGTTTTTCTGACAGCGAGCTGGCAGTTATTCGCAACCTTAAGATTGGCTTTATTTTTCAGTCTTTTAATTTGTTCCCGCATCTGACTGTTGAACAAAATATCGAAGTTCCGATGGTTTATGCTAATATGCCGAAACGGGAACGAATTCAAAGAGCTCGTGAGCTTGGAGAGCGCGTTCGGCTGGGACATCGTTTAAAACACCGCCCTAACGAATTGTCGGGCGGTGAATGTCAGCGTATTGCGGTGGCAAGAGCGTTGGGGAATCGGCCGTCTTTTCTGTTGGCCGATGAACCGACTGGAAACCTCGATGAAAAAACCAGCAACCAGGTCATGGAGTTTTTTCACGAATTGAATCGTGATGCTAAAATGACCATCGTCATGGTTACACATAATCCCGCTTTGGAAAATACTTTTCACCGGGTAATTCATCTGCGCGACGGGCGTGTGGTCGATCGCAATGGCGATCCGATTATGGGCGGACATTCCAGTATGGAAAATTCTTTCGGAGGACATAACTAAGATGTTAGTGACTGATTTATTCCGAATGTCTTTCCATAATTTGTTGCTTCACAAAATGCGTTCATTGCTGACTTCGCTCGGCGTTATTTTCGGGGTCGGCAGTGTCATTGCCATGCTCGGTATTTCAGAAGGGGCCAAAAGGCAGGCGTTGGCGCAGATTGAAGCAATGGGAATTGATAAAATTATTGTTTATACCCAGAAACCTCCAGTTTCCGGAACCAGCGAAGGTTCTGCAAATATCAGTATGGTCGAAACTTTCGGCTTGACTAATGTTGATTTAAATCATATTTCCAGAATGGATAATGTTGAAGCGGTAACCATTCTTCGTGACGCCAGAAAAAAAGTCAACAAAGGAACAACCAGGCTGGATGTCAAACTGGTCAGTGTCACTATCGATTTTCTTGAAGAATCAGTTTCGCAGATGGTTCAGGGGCGTTGGTTTCACCCCAAGGATTTTGAAAGTACCTTGAGCGTTTGTGTAATCGGTAATGCCGCCAAAAGACGAATGTTCAGCCTGGGCGAACGCAATGTTATCGGGCGTAATATTTATGTTGAAGGTGCCTATTTTAAAATTATCGGCATTGCCGAAAATTTTATGGGAACCCAATATTCAGAATTGGGCAGTCCCAATGACATGATCATGATCCCGAAGAGTACCTCTGATAGCCTGTATGGCAATTATGCCAGCATTACTGAAGGCCGTCAACAACGTATTCAGAATGTTGACCATGACGTTTTTATGGTCAAAGTACGGGATACTATGCATATCGATGATACCTCAAAACGGATTTCGGCATATTTAACTAAAATCCACCGTAAAGTTAAAGACTGGGGAATGCTAGTTCCCTATGACCTATTGTTGCAACAGGAAAAAACTCAGAATATCTTCACGATTGTAATGGCTTCAATTGCCGGTATTTCTCTGATTGTCGGCGGTATCGGCATCATGAATATTATGCTGGCCAGTGTCTTTGAACGCCGTAAAGAGATTGGAACGCGGCGCGCGCTTGGCGCGTTAAAAGGCGACATTCTTGGACAGTTTTTGATTGAAACCGTTTTTCTGACCACAATTGGCGGATTTCTTGGTATCTGTGTCGGACTTGGAATATCATCTTTGATAACTTTTTATACGGAGATGCCGACTTATTGCAGCTTGTGGAGTATTATGCTGTCCTTGCTGATCTCTTCTTTTGTCGGCATCGTTTTCGGGACTTATCCGGCATGGAAAGCGGCTAACCAGAATGTGATTGAAGTCTTGCGTTCCGAATAAATTTTAGTCATCAGCTTTCAGTTACTTCGGCTGTATCCGCTTTTCGACTCAATAATAATCCGATTATATTGGTCAAATTGATCTGTTTCTGGCTTTTTAAACTTCGCGCGCGCATAATGCGCGCGCGAAGTTTAGCAGCGGCAAAATCACAACGCTGGTATGGATCTAGGACTGACCGGAAAGATGCTGAAAAACAAAAAAAACAGCGTTCACTGATTCCGTCGAAAGACATAAAGTGTTTAATAATCAAGAATATACAATGATTTTATAGTTTCAATTACTATTTCATGATGAAGAATGGTAGTTATTTTATGGCAAATTGATTTGCTTTTTAGCTGAAAAATGATAGATTTTAAGTCTGTCGTTTTTACAAACACGGAGAGATGGCCGAGTGGTCGAAGGCGCAGCATTGGAAATGCTGTGTAGGGGAAACTCTACCGTGGGTTCAAATCCCACTCTCTCCGCCATTTTTTTTATTATGTTCCCTCAATCACTGGTCTAAATTGGATTAATTGGTTTAAATTCTGTATGTCAAACCGTATGTCAGATTATTGATATATTCTGCGAATGTTTTTACTACTCTCCGGACGGATCTGTATGCCAGAAATTTTATCGAGAATTTCCGCATTTTCTGGCAAAAATATTATTTTGTAAACAAAATGGGCTTTTATTGCGAAGTCTGAAATAGATTCCATCAAAGTATTAACAGAAAGTCACTCCCGCGAGCGCGTTCAGAGATAGCACCAGTATGCCATTAGATTCCACTAGGTGGTTATCATGCGGATTGTATGGTTCACTAAACGGACGGCGATTTTTGGCTGATTTTAAGGTCAAGAGATAATATGATGATTTTGATGAGTACCGTCGGAAAAATATTAAAAAAGCGAAAGTGCTATATTTTCCACTAGATTCCACTAGAGTTCGCGGTAAAGATGATCAATAAATTATTCAGGGCGTGGGTATTGAAAAACTTTGCGTTACTGGTAATTTATATCAAGTCCGGTTTAAGATAACTGGTAACCGGATCAGGACGTTCTGTGCTAGATAATAATTGGGAATCAGAAATGAGAGAGATACAGCCCGCATTGGGATTGATATTTAATTCGGAAAGAGAAAATAAGCGCAGTCTGGAGCAGCTTCGTCAGCGTCAGGCTGTAATTTGTTGGATGTTGGAACGGGAGCCGACCGGAATTGCCGTTAATGTGCCAACCAGAATATCAAGATTCCGCGCTGAAATAGGGGCGTTTTGGTCAGAACCTGACAGTCGCAGAGTATTGTCTCCGGTAAAAACGATGGCGGTGGAAATCCGTTTCGAACGTGATGAATGCTGGCCGGACGTCAGCAATAAAAACGAATTGCTGGTTGAGCTGAAGAAACTTGAAAGTCACCGAAATGACCTTGAACAGGTTATTCGTCTTAAAGAGCCGGAACTGCGCGCAGGCGATACGTTGTTCAGTGAATTTGAAGAATGGAATTACGAAAATAGCCGCAATCAAGATTATCACCGTTGTCTTAAAATGCTGGAAAAAACCCGCAAGGCGCTTTATGCCGGGAGTCTGTTCGAACAACTTCGCAGTGCCAACGTGATTGATTATCTATATCTGGCGGTTCCCCGCGGGCTGGTCTCTCCGGATGAATTGGCCAACGGATGGGGACTTTTGTATATCAATCCGGACTTGACGGTTTCTGAGGTAAAAAAAGCCAAAGCAGAAGAAACCACGGCGAAAGGGAAAATGCATTTTGTTCAGAATATCGCCGCCGCCGCGATGAAAAATGTTTTATTCAGTTGCGGAGTCAACCGTTTGCCTTCCGGTGAATTTTTCTGCACCCGCCAGCCGCGGAGACGCAACAAGAAGTTATGAAAAAAAGGTTTGGATTAAAAAAGATTCGCTACTTTTGCGAATATCTGCTGATTTTGTTGCCATATCATCTGATCCGGATGATGCCGCATTGGATTGTCCGGATGCTCGTCAAAATCAGTGCCTTTCTGGTCTGGAATTGTGCTCGGCCAATTCGCAAAATCATTACTGCCAATTTACAAACTGCATTCCCGGAAAAAGATGTGCATTGGGTCATGAAAACCGGTAAAGCATCGCTGTTCAATACTTTTTATAACATTTTGGATTATATCTGGATGATGGGACGGCCCGACAGGATGAAGAAGTGTCTGCGCCTGCCTGAAAATATTTATAATGAACTTCATGGTTGTGCAGAATCGGGAGTGCGGATAATTTTCGTCAATCCGCATTTGGGCAGTTGGGAGGCTTCCGGAATAATCGCGACCAACCTGGCGGGGGTTAAAATGGCGGCAATTGCCAAAATTACCAGAAATCCGTTTCTTAATCATTTATTGAACAAAGACAACCGCGAACGGGGAGGAATAAAAATTATTTTTTCCAAGGGAGCCGTTCGAGAGACCTTGAAATATCTGAATGCAGGTATTTCCATTGGAACTTTGATAGATCAGAATACCAGACTGCGCGACGGCGGCGTATTTGTTGATATGTTCGGGATGAAGGTTACAGCGAGCCGGGCGCCGGCAACCTTGTGGAATTACTGCCGGAGCAACGGCATTCCGGCGAAAGTGATTTATGGAACCACATTGCGTTCAGGAAAAACGCTGACTCCGAAAATGGAATTCCTGTCAAAAGATTATTCCGAATACCCTGATGAAACTGCGATAATCCAGGAACTTACTGCCATTACGGAAAAATATGTCAGGAGTTATCCTGAACAGTATTTATGGCTTTATCAACGTTTTAAGTATATTCCCAGGGATATAGCGCCGGAATTAAGGTCGCGTTATCCTTTCTACGCAAAGGAGCCGGACAATAAATTTTTTTCCAGGTGTGCGGAGGTAAATAATAAATGGAAGCAGTGACGATAATTGAACATTCGATTTATTTTCTGGCGTTGTTAAATCCGGCCAGCAAAATTCTTTTTCTGACCGGTTACACTCCGGCTTTGAGCTTCAAAGAACTTTTTGAAATGTCCTGGAAATCATCATTAGCGGCATTGGCGATGTTGCTTTGTTTTGTGTTTATTGGCAAATTCGTACTCAATGTTGTTTTTCGCGTTGATATTTACTCATTGAAAATCGTCGGCGGGCTGGTGTTATTTTTTATCGGCTGGACGGCCATTCGTAAAGGAATGTTTTTTCAGACCGATGAACATAAAGTTCATGAATCTTTGAGTGAGGTGTCCATCGTACCGCTGGCAGCGCCGTTGATTGCCGGCCCGGGGACGATTACGGCTTCGATTTCTTTCGCGGCTGAATTTGGTATTCCGACGTGTCTCTCAGCCTTGGGAATAGCGTTGCTGCTCAATTTTGTGCTGATGCTTTTTTCTGTCGAAATCGGACGTTTGATGAAATTTTTGTGTATGACTGGTCCGCTAATCAGGATTACCGGCTTGATTGTGGCTACAGTGTCGATGCAGATGATGCTTTCCGGAGTTGGTGAGTGGCTGAAATCGATGCCTTGAGCATCCGAAAAGCTTATCGTCTAATTCCAAAATTCTTAGGTTGATTCTTTCGTCAGTAGAGCAGGGGACGAGTAAAAAAAAATCGTTAAGTCGTCGAGTAGATTTTTTTAATTGATTTTTTTTTAGTTGGCTGTATTATGTAAACTTGGCATTGAAAAACTACCATAATGGTGGTTATGAGCCTGGTTGAGGCGGCCGTCTCATATTTTTAGTGCTGAAATTTAATTTATTAATAAGGAGAACGCAAAATGAAAAGGTCTCAAGTTTTCAAATGTGCCGACAGCAAGATGGTAGTTGAAGTTTTGACCGGGGATGATTGTTGCGAGAATATCGAATGTTGTGGTAAAGCCATGCAGGAAATGACTGCTAATACAGTTGATGCCAGCAAAGAAAAACATGTTCCGGTAGCATCTGCCAGCAACGGCGGTATCAAAGTTAAAGTTGGCGAGGTTGAACATCCGATGACTGACGCTCATTATATTGAATGGATTGAAGTGGTCAACGGGCAGTATGTTAACCGTAAATATCTCAATCCGAATGAAGCGCCGGAAGCTGAGTTCTTTGTGCCGATGAGTTCCGGATTGAAATTGCGGATCTACTGTAATTTGCATGGTCTCTGGGAAAAACAGCTCTGAAAAATATTATTGGGGGAGGTAAATTATGCTGAGCAATGAAATGCAGAAAGCAGTTTGCGATCAGATTAACTACGAATTGTATTCTGCTTATCTTTATTTGGGTATGAGTGCCGGGATGGAAAATCTCGGATATAAGGGTGCGGCGCATTGGATGCGAACCCAGGCCAATGAAGAGATGTTTCATGGCGCAAAACTTTTTGATTATGTCCATTCGCGCGACGGTAAAGTCACTCTCGGCGAGATCAAAAAAGTTAAAACCGAGTACAAAACGATTCTGGAAGCGTTCGAATCGGCATTTATGCACGAAAAGAGTGTTACCGAACGTTTTTGTAAGTTAACCGATATGGCGTTGTCGTCAAAAGACCATGTCAGCAATTCAGTTTTTCAGTGGTTTATAACTGAACAGATTGAAGAAGAAGACAGTGTCCGGACGATTGTCGATCGGCTGAAACGAATCAAAGATTTGCCTGATGCACTCTATCAGCTCGACGCTGAATTGGGGACTCGTGCACTGTCGCCGTCGATCAATTTGCTAGACACCAGCGGCAATGCAAACTAAAAACCAGGTTATCTGATATCCAATCCGATCGGAGCCAACACTCCGGTCGGATTTATACTAAACCGAAAGAAGCGGGAATATGCAAGAATATCTCAAAGCAGTAAAAGTTACTGACAATACTTATTGGGTCGGCGCAATTGACTGGAATATCCGAAATTTTCATGGATATGCGACTGAACGCGGCACCACTTACAACGCATTTCTGGTGATGGATGAAAAAATCACCTTGATTGATACGGTAAAGGCACCTTTTTATGATCAGATGATGGCTCGTATCAGTTCTGTGGTCGATCCTTCCAAAATCGATTATATCGTTTCAAATCATGCTGAAATGGATCACTCCGGCGCATTGCCTCAGGCCGTTCGTGACATCTGCCCGGAAAAGCTTTTTGCTTCGCCGATGGGCGAAAAAAATCTCAATGCCCAGCTTGAAGTCGGTATTGAAATTACTGCGGTGAAAACCGGCGACAGTATTTCCATCGGTAAGAACAGTCTGTCTTTTATACAAACTGCGATGCTTCACTGGCCTGACAGCATGATGACTTATTTGAGTGGAGATAACATTTTGTTCACGCAGGATGCGTTCGGAATGCATTTGTCGGGAACGCGTCTTTATTACGATGAATATGATCAATCTGTTCTCGACTGGGAGAGCGAAAAATATTTTGCCAACATTATAATGCCATACTCCGGGAAAGTGCTGCAACTTTTGAAAAGCCTTCCTGAAATGAAACTTGATGTTCGCATGTTTTGCCCTGATCACGGTCCGCTTATGCGTCGTCCTGAAGATATGGCGAGGGTTTTGGGACAGTATGCGAAGTGGGCGCGGCAATACCCGGTGAAACGTGTTACGGTAATATACGACACAATGTGGCATGCCAGCGAACGTATGGCGTCTTCGATTTGCGATGGTGCCCGTAGCGTTGGAGTTGATGCTGAAGAAATCTGTATGAGATTTCATGACCGGAGTTATGTGGCGACGATGGTTTCCCGATCCGGTGCAATCGCAGTCGGCAGTCCGACTTTGAATAATAATCTGATGCCCACAATGGCTGATGTTATGACTTACTTGCGCGGTTTGAAACCGCAGCACAAAATCGGGTTTTCATTTGGTTCGTTCGGCTGGAGTGGCGAATCGGTCTCTCAGCTCAATGAATATCTTGCGGCAATGAAAGTCGAGATGATTAATGAAGGATTACTTTTTAAGTATTCACCGACCGCGGAAGAGTTGAAACAATGTTTCGACGCGGGCGTTGAATTGGCCAACAAATTGATCGCTAAGATCGAAAACCAGGAGGAATGTAAATGAAAAAGTATGTGTGTGATGTTTGTGGTTACATCTATGATCCGGCTGAAGGTGATCCGGATAACGGTGTCGCTCCGGGAACTTCTTTTGAAGATATCCCTAATGACTGGGTGTGCCCGCTTTGCGGAGTCGGCAAGTCATCATTTTCACCAGTGGAATAATTTTTCGCACGATTGAATTGTTTCTCAAATCCGCGCGCGCATAATGCGCGCGCGGATTTTAAAGCTATGCTATCCATTATTTCTGACTGGTTCGGATGTGGAAACTGCTGTTAGCTGGTTCATCAGATTCGTCAATAATAATCATGCAAATTGGCGGTGCGCAGACTCGACGGTTTTTAGGATAATTCATGGTTGGGAAAAACGCATAAACTGTGTATATTATACAGATAATTTTGCGAGGTTAATTAAATGAAAATTACTGAAGATATTCTGAAAGCAATGCAGAACTGCATCAACGGAGTAGGTTCGATTACCGAATTTTCTCAACAGTCAAATATTACTATTGATACGATAACCAAATATTTGAGTCGCCAGACCAAGTTTATTCAACATGAAACGTGGCTAAAACTTCAACCACTGCTTCAGCCTTATTTGCTGAAAAACGGCAAGAAAGGTATTTCATCACGACCCAAAATTTCTTCAGCGTCCAAGCATCTCGAATTGAATTCAGATGAAAAAATTCTGCTCGATGCGTTTGCTGAATTACCTAAAGATATTCGTAATCAGAAACTTTTGGAAATTGTTGAAATCGCCAAAAATGAAGTAAAAAAGCAGAACGAAGGAGTTTGAGATGAATTGGAATATCAGAACCGTAGTCAGTTTGGCAATATTATTGTTTTTGGCCGGGTTTCAGAGTTACGCTGCCGAATTAAAAATTGCCGTCATCGATATGGACAAAGTTTTTCAAAATTATGTTCGTACAAAAACGGTTGATGCTACATTGAAACAGCAATCCGAGGTTTACCGTTCCTGGATTCAAAAACTTAACGAATCCATGCTTAAACTCGAAGAACAATTTAAAATTCTGCGCAATGATTCCCAGAATATTGCATTGTCGGAGACCGACCGCGAAACTAAGCGTTTTGAGGCGCAAAAGAAATATCGGGAGTTTCAGGAAAAGAAGCTTGAACTTGAACAGTATTCGCAGGAAAAAAGCCTCCAGCTCAAGGAGCTTGAAACAAAGAAGCGTGAAGAGATTCTTAAAGAAATCAATCAAGAAGTAAAACGGCGAGCCACTCTGGACGGTTATTCACTTGTGCTTGATGCTTCGGGAAAGACTTTAAACGCGATTCCGACCATAATATATTTTCAGAGTTCGATGGATATTACAGAAACGGTGCTCCGCGACTTGAACCGCGGTGCTGCCGGGAAATAATTCATCAAAAATTTAAAGTTAATGCATAAGAGGGAAAAATGAAACAGTTGACCGCAGGAGAAATAGCCGACATCGTAAAGGGCGAAGTTATTGGGGATGCTTCACGAGTTATTACCGGAGTTAATTCCATTAAAGAAGCAGTTAATGACCAGCTTTCATTCGTGGGCAATGATCATTATAAAACGCAACTGGCTGACTCTTCCGCCGGTGTAGTATTGGTTAACCGTGGTCTCGCCAGCGAGCCGACCAGTGGAAAAACTTTTATAGTCTGCGAAAATGTTGATGCCGCTTTTTCCGAAATTGTAAAATATTTCGCGCCAGCCCCTCCAGCATATCCGGAAGGAATCCAACCCGGTGCTATAGTTGCCGACAGTGCTAAAATCGGGGCAAGAGTTCATATCGGCGCCAACGCAGTGGTGGCTGAAGATGTAGTCATCGGCGACGATACGATAATCGGAGCGGGGAGTTATGTCGGGGAAAAAACCGTAATTGGTAACCACTGTTTGATTTCGCCAAATGTTACGATTATGCATCGTTGCAAGCTCGGCAATAATATCATACTTCATCCCGGCGTGATAATCGGCGGTGACGGTTTTGGTTTTCAAATTACGGATCGCGGTATTTTCAAGATTCCACAGACCGGAATCGTTCAAATTGATGATAATGTTGAGATCGGCGCCAACAGTACGGTTGATCGCGCACGTTTCGGACGCACTTGGATTAAGCATGATGTCAAAGTTGACAATATGGTGATGATTGCTCACAATGTTATTGTTGGAGAGTATTCAATCTTGATTGCACAATGCGGCATTGCCGGAAGTACCGAACTGGAACAGGGAGTAATTCTGGCTGCTCAGTCGGGAGTAAACGGACATATCACCGTCGGTGCCGGAACCAAGCTTGCCGCAACCTCAGCGATTGCCAAGAGTTGTCCGCCCAAATCAGTGTTGCTCGGTTTGCCTGCTGAGCCGCAAAGGGAATTTATGACGCGTCATGCAATGCCGCGAAAATTTGAAAGGCTCAGCAACAGACTTAAAGATCTTGAAGCGGAAATTGCAAGCCTTAAGGCCGAATTGAAAAAGTGAAATTTCCGTTCCTTACCGCCATATTGGGCGTCGGATTACTTTTGACGGCAACCTTTGCCCAAACCACGGACGCGGATCCCGATAGTTCGCCGGCTGATTTGTTGCGGATTGCAGCGCTAAACGGTGATGCCAATGCTCAATTTGAGCTTGCTAATCAGTATTATCGGGGTGAAGGGCGCATATTGAATTATAGCATTGCCGCTCACTGGTTTCGCCGTGCTGCCCGTCACAATCATCCTGGAGCATTATTTAATCTAGCGCTCTGTTATGAAATGGGGCTTGGAGTTAACCGGAGTAAGTACCAGGCATTCCATTACTATCGTCAGGCTGCGGCCGTCGGCGTACGTGAAGCACGTTTCAATCTTGCGTTATGTTATATCTCCGGGGTTGATGCTGAAAATCATGATGGCGACAGAACTCCGGCAATTCTTCCGGATACGGTGCAGGCGGAAGAATTATTGAAAACCTTAGCGCAGGAAGGTTTTACTCCGGCAATGCGGGAATTGGCCGGTATTTACCTCGACCGTCCGACTGATCAGCGTAATCCTGAAGAGACCAGGCAGGCGTTTCAATTGTTGCTGAAAGGGGCGGAAAGCGGGGACTGTGCTTCAATGCGTCGTTTGGCTGATTGTTACTACGGCGGCTGGGGATGCAAGCAGAGCAGCTCGAAGATGATTGAATGGCTTGAAAAGGCAACTGCCAGGAATGATGCTGAAGCCGCTGCCAAGCTTGCATTCTGTTATGAATCAGGAACCGGCGTGACTCCGGATCCTGAAAAATCGTTTAAATATTTTGCAGAAGCTGCCAAGGGCGGACAGTCCATGGCACAATACAAAATGGCCGAATACTGCGCTGCTGGAATTTATACTGAAATTGATATTCCGCAATCGCTGAAATGGTTGAAGAAATCAGCCTCAGCGGGCAATCATTTTGCGTTGTTTAAACTTGGAGTTTATGCGGCAGAAGGCATTGGTATGGCAGAAAATCGGAAGATGGCTGCCGAGTTGTTTTATGAAGCGGCAAAACTTGGGAATGTTCATGCGCAGTTTAATATTGCGTTATATTTTCAGAAAGGCGAATATTTGCCCCCTGATGCCGGTGCTGCGTTTTTTTGGTTCAAACGTGCCGCTGAAGCTGGAGATAACCGCGCACAATTTCATTTGGCGTTGTGTTATATGAAGGGGACTGGAACGCCGAAAGATGAAGCTAAAGCGTTTGAATGGCTAAAAAAATCCGCGGAAAACGGCAATGTTGAGGCGCTCAGTCTGCTGGCGGTACCGCGCTGAAAAAGAATTGTTGCGAAACAGCGTTTACATTTGATTTATGAAATCTTTGACCGCATCCAGAAGGTTATTGGCCACGGTCACATATTCGGGGAGTGCGGTCGTATCAAGGGTCTGCTGTCCGTAACCGGTTTTAACGAGATAATTTTTAGCGCATCCGGCGTTATGTCCTGCTTCAATATCGGAAATACGATCGCCGACCATGAATGAATTTTCTGGCGAGATATTATATTTGTTGATGGCGTTCAGGAGCATGCCCGGATTTGGTTTGCGACATTGGCATGTTCCGGTATAGTCTTCATGGTGAGGGCAATAAAAAAAGTCGTCGATAGTCGCCTTTTCTGCGGCCAAAAGTTCGCTGATACGCTGGTTGACTTCAATAATATCCTGTTCTTTATAATATCCGCGTGCCACGCCGGCTTGATTAGTTACTACTACGGTAATGAAACCATGAGCTTTCAGCAACTTAAGTGCTTCCGCAATCCCCGGCAGGATAACTACTTTATCCGGATCTGATAAATAATTAACCTCTTCATTTACTACGCCGTCACGATCAAGAAAACATGCTTTATTCATAAATTAATAACTCGGGTCAAGGTTGTTTTTACGGTGAAAAGTATTATAGTAAAATTCATTTTTGAAATTACAACCAGATAATCAGGTTTTTATGAAAGACGTAGCGGAAATAATTAAAAAATTAGCTGATGGTGAAATCGACATGATGACAGCATTCGCTTCAGCTTACAGTATTGACGGCTGTGCTGATATCGGAGTGGCTCGAATCGATCATCACCGGAATGCCCGCTGCGGATTTCCTGAATTTATATTTGGTGCAGGAAAAACGCCGGAGCAAATCTGCGAAATTATTTCTGAAATACTCAAATCAGGACATCCGGTGCTGGCGACTCGCATCAATGAAAGTTCTGCAACTGCAATAATTCGTGTTTTTCCGATGGCTGAATACGACAAGGTAGCCCGAACTCTGATTATCCGTAATGGGGCTGTCCCGGAAAAAAAAGGGCAGGTTGCGATTGTTACTGCCGGAACTTCCGATCTTGCTATTGCTTACGAAGCTTCTGCTGTACTTGAATTGTGTGGAATTAAGTCAGAAATTATTAACGATGTCGGAGTGGCCGCAATTTACCGTATTTTTGTAGAATCAGAACGACTTAGAAGCGCCGACGCGGTGATCGTCATTGCCGGCATGGAAGGCGCCTTGCCCAGTGTGGTAGGCGGCTTGGTCAAATGCCCGGTTATTGCGGTTCCCACCAGCGTCGGCTACGGGGCGGCGTTGAACGGTTTTTCCGCACTGTTGGGAATGCTGAACAGTTGTGCTTCAGGAGTTACCGTGGTCAATATTGACAACGGTTTTGGAGCCGGATGTGCGGCAGTCAGAATTATCAACGGCATTCGTTAAAACCATTCACGCAAGTGTGCGCCCCGGCTTTAACCTTTTTCCGATTGAGGTTTAGAGTTTACGGCAAATCGGTATATATTCGAAATTTATTATTGTTAAAAATCTTTTATTCATAGGGAAAATTATGAAAAAAAATCCAAAATATCGTTATCCTGAACCGATAAAAATAGAAAACCGCCAATGGCCGGATCGAATTATAACTAAAGCACCGATCTGGACTTCGGTCGATTTGCGAGATGGTAATCAGGCATTGCCGGTACCGATGAATCCGGAATGTAAAATAAGTTATTTCAAGATGTTATGCGACATCGGATTTAAGGAAATTGAGGTCAGTTTCCCGTCTGCGTCACAGGATGATTTTGATTTGGTGAGACGCTTGATTGAGGAGAATTTGATTCCGGATGATGTTCGAATTTCGGTTTTGACCCAGGCTAGAGAACATTTGATTGACCGGACGGTCGAATCACTGAAAGGAGTTAAAAAGGCTGTATTACACATGTATCTGGCCACTTCCGATTTACACGGCCAATTTGTGTTTAATCGTTCTCGCGATGAGGTCAAAGCTCTTGCGGTCGAAGGCACCAAAATGGTGCGAAAAGCGCTGGAGAAATACGGATTCGGGGATGAGATCGGGTATGAGTTTTCTCCCGAAGAGTTTACTGATACTGACCCGGATTTTGCCATAGAAGTATGTAAAGCCGTCAAAGAGGCTTGGGGGCCAAGCCGCAAAGGGGATTTTATTTTAAATCTCCCTGCGACAGTAGAGCGTAGACCACCATATCAGTATGCCGATATGATCGAAAACTTCTGCCGGAAATATCCATATTTGGATGAAACCATCATAAGTTTGCACGCTCATAATGATCAAGGATGCGCAGTCGCAGCGACTGAAATGGCATTATTGGCTGGCGCTGACCGAGTTGAGGGTACTCTTTTTGGTCATGGGGAGCGTACCGGCAATCTGGATATTCTGGTGTTGGCAATGAATCTTGAATCACGTGGAATCGATACCGGATTGGATTTTTCCAATATTCCGGAAATTGTAGAATTGGTGGAGAATGCTTCAGGAATCGATGTTCACCCACGACACCCTTATGCCGGACAGCTTGTCTTTACCGCTTTTTCCGGGTCGCATCAGGACGCAATTCGAAAAGGGATGGAAGGACAGGTTCGTGATAAAGCTGCGGTATTTTTTAATCAGGATTGGCGCGTGCCATATCTGCATATTGATCCGGCTGACGTTGGGCGTAAATATGAAAAATTAATTCGTATTAACAGTCAGTCCGGCAAGGGCGGTATTGTATTCGTGCTGGAAAATGATTTCAACATCACCCCGCCACGTGAAATGCACCCTGAAATTGGGAAAATTGTCCAAAAGGTTACCGAAACCAAGGGCGGCGAGATTTCAACAGAAGAAATACGGAACGTTTTTTTTCAAGAATTCGTCAACGTAACCGGGCCGTTTGTGATGCATAAATATTCGCGTATTGACCTGGATGAAAACGGGACTAAGATAGAAGCGCAACTGAAGATTGAAGCGTTCGGGAAAACTTATGAGTTGACCGGTTGTGGGAATGGTCCGATTTCTGCTGTGGTTGATGCTATGAAAAAATGTCCGGAAGTTCCGGCCTTTGAATTGCATGACTACTCGGAAAAATCGCGTGGCAGTGGTGCAGATGCTACCGCACTCGCTTTTATGGGATTGAAATTCCCAGAAAGAGTGATTTATGCAGCCGGAGAACATTCGAACATCAATCGCGCTGCTATCGGCGCATTGTTCAGTGCATTGAACCGCGCTGAACGGATTCTAAAACAGGCATAACCGGAGCTGCCCGAACAAATGAAAACGCCGAAACCCAT